>ERZ835109.637-NODE-637-length-38060-cov-54.425207_pt1 | contig 38060 bp, 17 predicted proteins | sample MGYA00519946_ERZ835109 | MGnify/ENA primary metagenome ERZ835109 (study PRJEB31850, sample SAMEA3708771) | human gut metagenome | biome: human gut; feature: human-associated habitat; material: faeces | place: China | collected 2014 ...
TTCTATAAGATTCAAGACGTTCATCAAATACAATTTTACCTACACGTTTACCCCAATATCTAATAAAGTTAGGACGAAGCCATTTACGGAATTGAAGAATAACCTCTCCCCACATCTTACCAGATAACATAGATTTATCAAAAGTATTATAAATACCATGAAGACTATGATTAACACCTTTAACTTTACCTAAGAATTTAGCAAAATCCTCAAGAGTTATATTACTTCCAGTTTTAATTGAAGCGATACCATCTTTGAGTTCAAAAGCATCATATATAACTTGATTCTTTTCAAACTCAACTCTAGCATTCTTAAGACCTTCTTTATAAGCCTTAGCGTAATTAGATTTCCATTCGTTAGTAAAGTTGTTAGCACGATAAGCAATAAATCGAGAAAGATAATCTATAAATTCAACGTTATTACCTTTAATAGATTCTTGTTTATCTTTATATGCTTTATACTTAGTATAAGTTTCATCATCAACCATATCTCTAAAGAGACGTTCTCTAAGTGAGAATACAAATTGATCATAATTCATAATAGTACCTGCAACAATGCGATGAGTTTGCATAGCTGACAAGAAAGTAGCGAATTGCAAATAATGCTCACCAATAGTATTAGGAGCAAACATCACATTATCCCATTTAGACATACCAAGAGAAACAATATTAGTCTTAGTATCTACTCCAGCTTCAATATGATCTTCAAAAATATTACCAGCTAACTTCATTAAAGCTGCATCAAGATTATTACAAGTATATTCACCAAGTGATGCCCATAATGATGGAAGAGCTTTAATATACATTTCATGAGCTTTAAGAAGTGTAGCTTTAGTAGTAAATTCACCACCAGTTGCTTCGCTTACAATATTGATATGACCTGTACCAATATTCTTTAAAGCAGCAGTTAAGTTCATCCACATAAGAGATTTACTATTAACTGTATGAAGTATATTAAGAAGTTGATCAGTTAATGTATTAATACGATTCTTACCTTCAAAAGCATCATAGAATTTCTTAAATCTATCAAAAGCTTCTGTTTCTTTACCTTTACGAGAAACAACTTCAGTTTTATGAGTATAAAGAGATAGAATCTTATTAATAACATTCTTACTCTTAACACCATATTCACGAGCTTGGAACTCAGGCATAGCAAGAATAGTTTGCAGAAGATTAAGTTCAGGCTCAAAGTCACGATTAACTTTAATACGTTTAAGCTGATTAATATAATTAAGAGTAACATTCATAGGGTCAAAGTTCATACGATCTCTAACATCACCTAATTGTTTATCAGATAACTCTTTATTATATTCAATAATATCTGCAATAGAAGTAATAGGTTTATAATAACCTCTATGTTTAGCTATTTTATTAGCTTTTTCAATTAGAGCATCATAAACTTCTTTATTCGTAATAGCGTAGAGATCATATTTAATACGACCTATAACTTCTGGACGGTTAAGTGCAGTAGCTTTAAGATAGTATTGAGTCTCTCCACTAAGTGTATTTTTATAATCATCTTCTTGTAATTCGTGATAACCACCAAGTTGTTTAAGAGCATTCACATGATTAGCAGATATGAAAGTCGGGAAGAAACTAGCAGATCTAACAGTGTTAGGCATTGCAACATCATTAAGTTCTGCAAACATCTCTTGCATTTCAACCATCATATCAATATCAGAATGAGTAAGTTTACTAAACTTAGCGTCTCTATAATCAGCTTTCGCAGTTTGAACTTGAAGAAGAACTCGATTAGTAGTTTGACCTCTAACACTAAGTTTAATATTATTAGCTTCAGCAAATTTCTTACGAATCTTAGATTTATAGACACGTTCAATTAGCTTAGTATAATAGTATGCTTCTTCGGCACTAAGATTAGGAAAATACTTCTTAGGATTACTATATACATCTTCAAGATCAAGTTCAAGTCTACCTTTAACAATTTTGGCAGGCATTGAAACATTCATAGTAGAATATATAGTTTTACCTACAGCACGAACTCTTTTCTTATGTTCTTTCTCAAGTTTAGCAAGAGCATCTTGAGCTTGCTTAACTGTAGCAAAATCATCAGATTCTAACAAAGGTTCTAACTCAGATCTTCTCTTAATATAATCATCGTATTCACGAGCTTTACCAATTTGATAATCATAGTTAGCTTTAGTCATATCAAATGGTGTAGCAAGTTGACAATTAGCTTCATTAATAAATCTAGCTCTAAAGTCATTAGAACGAGATTGAGAGAAAGTCATATCAGGTTTACCATTAGATTTCTCTTTATAGAATCTATCATACTTCTTAAATAATGCGAATGTACGCTTATTATTATTGAAAGCAAATTCAGTAGCATTAAGAGTATGGAACTCATATTGAGAAAGAACTGTATCAATGATTGGAATACCACTTTGAGCAGCAGAATCTAACCATTTAATAACAGTAGATAAATCAAGATTATCACCGAGCATACGACGAATATTCTCTTGAATATCTTTTTCATTTATAGTATAAACGCCAATTTCATCAGCATTAAAACCGTTTTCAACAAGCTTATCTTGAATATACTTAAACTTAGTATTGAAAGCAGGATTATGACTTCTTTGATTGATTAAGAAACCAAAGTAAATCTTAGAAGCATCAACAACTTTACGTTTAAGAGGCATAATCTCAGCATATAAACCTTTAAGATTAAGAAGAGCTTCATTAAATTCTGCAACACTATCTTTAGTATTTTGAGAAGCATTTTCAAAACTAGTTTCGTCAATAGGATTTAGATCTTCAATATAAGCTTGAGACTTTATAAGACTACTGAGTTTATTCAGATCAGTAACCCATTGTTTACGATCAGCAATAGTACCTTTAGTCCAAAGCTTAAATATAGTATCAGTATCCATTGGCATTTGAATAGCTTTAATCATATCTTTAACATTCTCTAGTATATTAGCATTATACTTGAATGTTTCAACATAATTAGGAAGACTATTCATATCTCTACCAAGTCTAGCAATTTCGTTTTGAGCTTTAGCATCAAGTTTATCAAGATTAGTATTAAGTTCACCCATGAGATTCATTTCATCTCTAAGAAGTTTAGTATTACCAATAGCAGTCTTTTCAACTTCATAAAGAGTATTAATAAATTCAAGGTTTGACATACTAATTCCAGTATTATCATCAGCTATGAACTCTGTATCTAAGACTTTAGAGAATTTAGGAGTTGAGCTATTAATAGTATGAACAGTAGTATTAAGATCTTTTTTAATACCAATATAATCAACTATAACATCATTGATACCATCAGCTTGAATTGCACTAACGTTAGTTGGATTTAGCCTTTGAATAAGCCTGTCTAAGCCCTTAAAAAGTTGTCCTTGTATTGTTAGTCGTTTCAATTGAGAAAGCGTCTCTCCGTTGCCGACAAGTGCCAAATTTTGGATTTCCGAGGGCAGTGTATTGGTATCGAAAGTGTCATTGATAGCCGCTTGCAATGGGATAGTAGTAATAGCAGAAGTATCAATAAGACCTCTATATGTATCAGATTCATTACCAATATAAATTGTATAATCAGCATTACTTGTAGCAGCATCTATAGCTGATGTAAGACTGTTATGAGTTTCTATATTAGTAACAGATGAATCAAATCTACGATAGAACTTACTCAAAATAGTAGCAAGTTTCTCGTATATCTCTTGAGCTTCAATGTTATATTTATAATAATCATTAGCTGTAGTAAGATATTCAGATTTAAACGTTTTATTAATAGGATAATAGAACGTACAATCATTAATATCAAAACGCTTATAAAGCATACCTTCAGGTAACTGAGCTTTGTAAGTCTTCTTAAGACCAGTAAGTTCTTTATCAATTACTTTTTCACGAGTCTTAAGATATATATCATCAGCATAACTAGAATTGTTTACATATCTAGTAGGTTCAAAAATCATTTGGCCAATGATATTCCAAATATCATTATGCTTAACACCAATAGCATTTTTGATAACACTATTAAGAGCATCTTCTATATACTTACGAGTCTCAGGGTCAACATCTTTATGCCATTCGTTAGCTACTGCACCTTTAAGATCAAATACAGCTTTCGAGAAATTACTCTTAGTAATCTTAGTAAAAGTAGGAGTTTGATCTTTAACTTTACTCTTCTTACCATTAGTATCATAAACATATTCAGGTTTCATATATTTAACAATACGAGTATTCTCTGAATTAGCACGAACAAAAGCTTCGATGAAAACATCAAGTTCTTCGTTAGTTCTAAGAAGAATATTATCTTCATTCGCTTGACTAGCATAAAGAGCTTCAGCATAGTTATAAAGAGCAGCATTTTCTGAACGGAAGTTACTACCACCATCAGTAATACCTTGTTCTCTCATAGCTAATTTAATATCTCTATCACTAGTACCGTCGATAGATTCAAAACTAAGAGAATCAAATTGATCTCCCCATGAAGTCTTATAAGCACTTACATAGTTACCGTCTTTAGTCTTGAACTTACCGTAAAGATCAATAGGAATATACTTAGAAAGATTACGACCAAAATCAAGTTTATTAATCCAAAATGCGTATTTAACTAAGTTCTCACCAAGAATACGACAATACTCATCAGGACTATTAATAAGCTGAAAGAACGTATCTCTAGTAAAATCAACATCATCACTTTCCTTAGTTGAAATAGAAATATATCCAGTTCTTACAATTGTACTCTCCATAGTATTAGGAGAAAGCAATGAAAGAATATGATTAGGATTAAGTCTAAGATTACCTTTAGTAACATATTGACCATTTACAGCAACATATCTACCATCAGTAAGTGTATTCTTAACCATAGCTAATTGAATACCAACAGGTAATTCTTTAAACATAGCTATTTTTTCATCATGAGTATAATTTCTACTTTCAAGTTCATTGTACCAATTTTTAAGATTGACATTAGTAAGAGCTAAATCAACAGCGCCTTTGAATTTAAATTCATTAGTTTTTTCGTCTTTAACAATATTAACACATCCTAACAACTTAGCACGTTCAGCAAGAAGTGTTTCTGGGCTCTTACTATCATCATTAAAGAAAGGCATTTGTCTAACTTTATCAATAATAGCATAATTAACAAGAGCTTCTCTAAGTTCAGGATTATTAATCTGTTTAAGTTTAGCCATACAATAATTAATCTTATCTTTAAAAGCAGGATTCTCACTAATGAAGAGATCATGAAACATATTAACAGAAATCTCATTAGTAGAATACAATTGTTGTTGAAGAATAGGATAAGCACTATCTTCAATCTCCCAATTAGTATTAACAACTGACGGAAATATAGCTTCAATCATTGATTTATCACCAATTCTAAAAGGGGATTTAGGTTTATCAAGTTGAATTACTTTACCATCAGAATCCTTATTTTCAAGAAGATAATCATTAGCTTTAAGTAACCAATTATCAATGACTTCACCTTTATCAGTAATTGCATTTACACTATAGTATTTATAGAGTAATTCATTGCGCATATTCTCAGGAATACCTGCATCTTTAGCATTCTGAATAAGAGTATTAACATTATGCTCAAGCATTGCAATAGATTCAAAGAGTTTATTACTTTCAGAAGTTTTAGGACCAGCACCTTTCTTTTCAGTAATAAGACATCCTTGTGCACGTTTCATAGCATTTACAGCTTTATCAACGTACATATAGTAATCTAAAACTTCAAGTTGTCGATTAAGATAATTAGCATAAGCTTCAAAATCTTCAACTGTATGTTTATAGTTTTGACCTTCTTTAAATAGAGAATCAAGTTCAGTAATAGTTTTAGCTTTATTCTGAATCTTACTATCTACTTCATATGCGGTAACACCAACTTCATTTGCAAGAGCTTCAATAAATCTAGCCATAGCATGAGTTTGTTTCATGTTTATCGTATGACCATGTTCATGAGCTTTAGCAATTGCCATATTACTAAGATCTTCTTGTGCAAGATATTTACTAAGTTTAGTAATAACATCTTTAAGACCTACATTATCTTGTGTAGTTTCAAAATAACTCTTAGCAAAAGCTTTAAGACTATTACCTTTATCAGCAAGAAGTTTACTCATAGTAGCAACAGCGTCAATCATATAATCACTGCGTACATTATGGAAACTAACATTAGTGAAGTTATTAGAGTTTTCAATAGACTTAATTGAAATATTCGTAACAAAATCAGTAATGATTTGCTGAGATTCAATAAGAGCAGAATAGATATATCTATTAGTACCTTCAACTTTAGCATTGCCAGCTTTAAGATTGGTATTCCAACTTATAGGGAATGAAGCAAGTAAAGCAGTATTACCGATAGTATATGTATTCATATTAAACCAAAGATTATCTTTAACAGCATCAAGAATATGAGATGTTAATTCAGAACGCTGTGCAGATATAGGCTCACCATTTATATCAGTCCAAGTACCATAATCGTTATTATAAAGAGAACGACACCAAATTGTAACACTATTAGAAGCTACATCTACTTGAACACTATGTTCACCATTAGATAATCTTTCATCTTTAAAGCATTTAAGAATCTGCTTTTTAACCCATTCAGCTTTATTAGGAATATCTTCACTATAACCTTTAATATCACTGAAATTAAGTCTAATAGGAATAGCAAATTCATCAGACAACATAGTCTGTGTAAATCCCATTATAGATAGAGCATTATCCGCAGCAATAGATTGACCTTTAAGAACTGCAATATTATTATTAATATTACGAATCTTAATCTGATCAATAAGGAAATGCTGATTCATCATAGAGTTATCATAACCAGCAATTCTATTTATATAAGCAGCAGCAGCTTTACTATGATCAAACTCATTAGGCTTCTCTTTATTAAGAGTATTCTTAATATCAGAGTGAATACCAATCCAAGTATCAATTATAGCATTATCCTTAGCAGCTCTAGGCATACGACGATATTCATTAAGACTATTCCATTTTGGAGTAACAGTTTCTTTAATGAATTTCTCGTATTTAGTATCATAATCACTCTTAGCCTTTTTGAGTTTAGAGTAAATACTAGCTTTAGTATCATATAATGCTTTAAGTTCTGCATCAGATATAGCCGGATTCATATTTGCAGCATTATAAGCTTCAATCTCGGAAGACTTCAATTCCATAGCTTTAGCAAGCGCATTACGCTCGGATACGTTCTTAGAATAGAAGCGTTGTTGCTGCAAATTTGCATATTCTTGCTTTAAGCGTCTTATAACAGAATCATCGATACTAGCTTGTGCATTGATTTTAGCATTAATATCCGCAAGTTCATTAATCAATGGAATCTTTTCTTTCAGATATGCGTTTTTAAGTGCATCTTTAGTTTTACTAAAGTAAACATCAGAAACGTATTCCAAAGATTGACGTTTATAAGTATCACTATCATTTTTAGTATATTCAACATATTGCCCATCAATAACGTCAAATTCTTTCATAGATAAGTAGATACTATCAATATCGTAGTCCCAACCAGTACGAGTAACAAGATGTTCAGGAACTATAGCTTGACTAGCACCATTATTCAGAACTCCTACAACTTTAGCGACAAACATAGATTGATGACCCTCAGTAGGAATACGAATACCAAACATCGTTCTAAGATTCTCCGGAACACTATTCAAATCAAGATTACCATTAGCATCTAATTTAAATCGAGAATCCCAGTTATTAAGTATAATCTCAGCAGGATGAAAGACTTTAGTACCATCAGCTTTAGTTTCCCAATACTCACTTTGAAGTTTAAAGTCAGCATTTTTCTTGATTATAGGAGTACCATTAGCATCTCTTTTAATTGTACCATCTTCATTAAGTTCAGCACGAGATTGCCAATAATCATCAGAGAACTTAATTTGACCTTCAAGATACATACGTTGAACATTAGCTTGAGTTCCTTCAACAATCCCCTTTTTGTCCAACGTAACAGCAGCAGGTTGTAAGAAAGTATCAGGTTGAATAGTAACGTGAGCACCTTTAAGTTTAAGATTAGTAACACGACGTGTAATACGAGCTAATAGAACTGATTCAATACGACTCTTAATTGTAGGATGATAAAAAGGTATAAAAGGTTTACCATTAACAACAACAGTAGCTTTTATGAAATTTCTATCAATTTCAGTTTCATTAAAATATCTACGAAGATCTGCAAGAACTAAATCAAGATCAACACCGATAACATTTCTGAGACCACCGTCAGTTTCAATTGAAGTATATTTAATATTACCGTCATTAGTAATAGCCCCCCAATCAGCCAATAAACGATACATTTCATCATTTGCGTTAGCAGAAAGTAACATCTGATAATATTCAAAAGCTCCTGAACCATCATAAGAATAATCTCCAGTTTTACCTTTACGAACAGTACCGCCTATAGTATAATCTCCATTAAATACAAGGTTATCAAGAATACGCTTTTGAAGCTGAGTACCAATCTTATTCTCTTCATCCATAAGATGTGAAGGAACTTGTTGTTGAATATAGAGGTTACTATGACTAAGAGTATGTTTAAAATCTTCAACACCTTTAGGATAACCTTTTAATTCAAGACGTTTAGTGGCTTCATTATACTGAATATTCAGAGTAGCTTTTGTACCACTAGTATAAGTATATTTACCATTTGCATCTAAGATAGGGAAACCTTTAGAATCAACTGCAATATCTCTAGATATATCAAAGAGTTGAACTTTAGGCATACCACCAACTTTATGACCAGATTCAAAGTTAATAGAATCAATACCTTCTTGTTTCATCCAATCATAAAGAGTTTCATAACCAGTACCTTTGTACATACGTTTAAATATAACAAGAGTACTATTCTTATCTTGATGCGAGAATACAATATCAGTATTAAATCTATTATTAAGCGTAGATTTACCACGTTTATAGAAGTAATATTTTAACTGTTCAACAATACGTGCATAATCACTAGGGCTAATAGGTGTATCCTCATCAGCAACAATATCAGCTAAAGTTCTACCAGAAGGTAAAGTAAAACTATCATAATCACCCATAGCTTTGAAACGTCTAATACACTCATCTTGTGTAATAACATTGAAAGCATCAGCAGTTGTAATAGTCTTAGAACCAAAGCGTCTATTAAGTTCATCAGAAGTTGCTTTATCATTTGCAAATGGTTCAAGCATCTTCTGTAACATATTGTCTTTAAGATTAACATCAGATACAACAATCTGTGTATATGTAGTATTAGAACGAGTAGTAGAACCCGGTCTTACACCTTGAGATGCACGCTTAGCCCAATCAAGAGCATTCTTAAATTCAAAAGTATAACCAGTGAATATCTCTTGAATAGCTATATCAGCAACATAATGATTACAAAGAAGATTAGAAACAACATAACCCCAATAACGATCATTTTTATAATCTTCAGGAAGCGTTTCATTAAGAGCTTTAAGTTGATTTTTATATGTAAGAGTCGATTGAATATTATCTCTAACAGGAGCTAAATAATCAAAAGCATCTTGAAGATGACTATTGATTCTATCAACAAACATTCGCATATAAGCATTATCAATAACATCGCCGTAAGCAGTATTGAAATCTTCACCACAAATCATGAATGGCTCAAATTTACCGAATGAACTTGCGGCATCAGGATGAAGCTCATTAAAAGCATCTTCGATATAATCTATAATGCTTCTTACAGTAGTATTGCCGTTAGCATCAGTATATCTAAAATTAAGATTACCAAATTTAAAGATATTACCTGTAGGCTTACCGTTTTTAAGAAGAGCTTTACCATCCCAAAATATAGGAGCTTGAAGACCTTCAAATATATCTTTATCAAAAGAACGACTTTCATAGAAATCTCTAAAGGCAGCTTCTGCATCACCATTATGATCACTAATCATTCTACTACGTTCATCTGAATCTAAAGAATTAAATTCTTGACGAACATCATCTTCAGGTCTAAGAAATTCTTTCTTAATAGAAAGAGTTTGAGTATTAGCATCATAATCAAATAACAAACGCCTAGCTTCAAGCATCATTTCCATTTCAGTACGGAAAGTATCTTTCACACGTTGAAATAGATAATTAGATTCAAGATCATTAGTACGAGCTATTCGGTAATTAACAAAAGTACCATCGGTATCTATAAGTTTAAATGGAAGACTTCTCTTAATAGCATTAGGTTCAGTAAGAGTATTTCCAGTTACAAATTCATATATACGAGACGCATCAGCAGAAGGTAATGAGTAACGTCCTTGAAATTGACGAAGAATAACATCGCGTGTCCAAATATAATCGTGCATATCAACATAAGGAGTTCCAATACCTTGATCACGATTAGACATACCATTGAATCTAGCATATTGAAAAGCTTTAACAGCTTCAACATTAACAGGATTTACAGCATCAAGAATACGATAACCATTTTCGTCAAGTATAGCGTTACCATTTTCATCTTTTCTAAAATTAAAGAAACCTTTACCATCACCACCCATACCATTACCAAGATTCCAAATAAGAGGATGATATTTAGTACCTTTAGATTTTAAGAAATCATTGAAACGATATTTCATGAGTTCTACATTAACTTCACCAATACGATTAACAATACCTTGAAGCATTGACGTAATATGATTATAGAACTCAGGAGTATATTCTTGTTCACCTTGAACATTGATATAAGATAAATCAACTTTAATAGCCGGATCACAACCACCCACAGTTGCAAGAATATTAATACGACCACGCATATCATCTACAACAGAATCAATTTCATCTCCTGCTTTGAAACCTTCATAAAACAATCTTTTTATTCTACGTGATTGACGATCTTTAGCTTTTTCACTTTGTTTATCAGTAACATTAGCTTTAATTTGATTAAGAATCTTATCAAATACACCGTCAATATTAACAAGTTCAGTCTCAATTTTCTGATATACAAGTTTATTAACTTTATTATCATCATTTCCGTCATGATATAAAGCTTTAATTACATCAAAAGGAACACTAAATTTAATAGATAAATAATTAAATATAGTATTAGGAGACCAATTGATACCAACATTGTTAGATTTATACAGTAAAGTATTTACTTTATCAGTAATAGATTTACCGGTTTTATATATAGCATTGATATCATACTGAACAGCAGCACGACTACCAACATATTGAAACTTATTACTAAGAATACTACGATATTGATTGTAGATATTAGTAGTAGCAAATGACTGACGATTACTCTCTTTAACAGAATAAGCAAGACTATAATCACTTTCTGACATATTGTAACTCATAGTCTCACTTTGAGTAACAACAGTCGTAGCCATATCAACAGATGCCATGTACATATTGTAGAATATTTCTTTGCGTTCAATAGTACTAGCATCATCATTTGGAAGAATCTCAATTTGATCAATAATAGGTTGAAGCTGACCATTATAAACAGATTCAGAAGTAACTTTAAGACTATTTATAAGCTCTTCTTTATTAGCTGCATAACGAGTAGCATCAATCAAAGAGTTCCAAAGAACATTAATATCAAACGGCATTGTAAGTCCATATTTATTATAATATGAAGCTGTGCCATTTAATTGAGAATCTTCAACTCTAGCAAACAAATTACTTTGATTATTATAAATCATTTCAGTAAGCATACGTTTGAATCGAGAAGAAGCAGTATTTTTACGATCAACTTTAAATTGAAGAGACCTATTCCAAGACTTATTAATATTTTGTTCATCAGTCATAGAAACACCATTAATTTCTCCCATAGTCATATAGTCTTCAATATCGAAATCATTAATATCAGCCATAAATTCGGCTTTATAATAATTAATGAAACTCTGCCAAATACCTTGATCATCGAGATTATCAAGTTGATCTGCAAGTTTAAGAAGATTATTCATCTTACTTTCATAACTGATAAGAAGAGGATCGTTATCTATAATTTCATCAGCAACTCCAGCAGCTTCAAGTTCATCAAGACGATTATTATATTGAGCAGCAAATCCTAAATAACCAACATTAGGGTTATCGTTTTGAGCATACTGACGTAATACAGTAGCAATTAAAGAACGAATTGTAACACCATTCTTAAAATCTTTATAAGTAAGATTCTTGAATTGAGGTTCAAGTCTAAAAGCAATAGCAGCAAAGATACGATTTAAATACATTTGCTCACTATCAGCAATAAAAGGATAATCATTATCATATAGAACTTGTGCTTTCTTAGCAGCAGTGTATTTATGAAATGACCTTATTTCCGGCTCTCCCTGCTCGTTTAATGGTACGGTAATACTTTTAGTCAAGCGTTCTATATTATTGCCATAGACGCTCTGAAAAGTGGCAAATTGAGCATCTGTCAGTCCTGCATTTTGGACGGCACGAAGCAAAACCCAGTCCCCATACTCGGATGTAAACGAAGCAGATTTAAGAGCATCGTAATCAGCTTTAGCAACAGCACGTGCTTTAACAGGATCATTAGGATAGAGCTTCTTTGCCCTATCCCATAGATCTTGAAAACACTTACTATCAGTATAGCTATTACCAACTTTAATTTGTGGGATAATATTACAATCTAAACCCATAGTAGAAGTTTTATACGTTTAACAAATACGTTTATTAGTTTCATCTAAGTTACTATTTTTATTCAAGCTATCAATCGAATCATGTAAATATTTTACAGCTTCGAGAACTTGTGCAGCTTTGATATTACTATCGGAACTAGTACCAAGTCTAGCCCTACGACGAGGAGTAGTTTGCGTAGGAGATTCAGCAGTAGCGTTTGCATCACCATTTGCAGCTGTATTAACAGCATTTTGAACTTCTGTAGTCGTAGATTCAACAGTAGATGTAGCAGACGTTCCGCTCCCTTCCACAGCTCCTTCTCTACCGGGGGCTGGAGAGTTCGTCCGAATACCATAAGTAATACCATCAGGTTCCATATCTCTAAAGTCTTTATTATAGATTCTATTAAGAACATCATTAAAACGTTCCATAAGAGAATCAGTTTTAACTTCAGTATCTTTGAAACCAAAGATCTTCTCAAATATATTAAGAAGAATTCTTTTAAACTTCTCCCAAAACGTAGGAGTTTCAAGATTCTCAGAACCTTCAACACGTTCAGTAGTAGAATGAAGTTCATTAAGAAGTCTAAAGATACGAGGATCAGTTAGAGAATAAGTTACAATTTCAGAGATAGCATCTTTACCATTAATAACATTCTTAGTACCTTTAGCACGATCTTTAAGTTTAGTATCAATAGATTCAGATATACTAGAGATTTCTTGACTAACAATTTCAATAAATCTATTAGCAATACCTTTATCACTAAGCATATCTTTTAAGAATCTCTCACGATCATTTAAATCAGTTTTACCTGTAAGTTCAGCACGAGTATTTATAACAGCTTGATTAAAATCAGCAAACCACTCTTGCCACTCTTTATTATTATAATCAATAAGAGCTTCACGTTTAGCAAGTAATTCAGGGTTATTAATATCTCGATGAGTAGCATTAAAGAATTTCATAATATAAGTATGAATCATCTCATGAGCTAGAGTACGAGTTAAATAACCTTGATGTTCCTTACGATTAGCATGATCATAATTGTAGTTAATATCAATCCTAAATTGATTACGATAAAAACCATCATCAGCAATCTTAACAGGATCAGTATAACCTTCGCTTTCAGTATTAATCTTAGCTTCACTTACATTATGCTTAATATAAACCGGATTAATACCAGCTTCATATTCAAGTATATTAGCAAGTTTAGAGATACTAGACCAATCCTCTTTATAACGATCAGCATCTTGAACTGTTTTAAGCAATTCAACGGGATCATAGAAACGCTGAGGAACATCAGTTTTAGTATCAAATGCCTTTGTTGCAATAGAAAACTTAATAGGAGCATTTCCAGCAATAGTAACATTACTTACAACATTTCCATATCTATCTTTAACTGAAGCTACATCTGAATATCTAGCATTAGTTGCCATATAATAGTCATATATATCTTCATAACGTTCGCCTGTAACCGGATCTGTATATCCAGTAGTATAAGAACTACCAGTAGAATCTTTAGCTACAGCAACTCCATCTTTAAGACCGAATTGACGAACTAGATTAGGAATTATACTATTAAGTTTATTATTAAACTTTTGAACATCAGCAGGAGTATCTAAGTAATAAACAGTATGTGGATAACTAGGATGATTTAAAGCACCATTATAGTTAGCAACGTCAAGCTTATTACTAGAAGTATAATGAATAACAGCGTCACGTCCATCAATAGTAGTTTGAATAAACTTATGATAAGCTTCTTTACCTTTACCATCACCAAGAACGGCTTTGAGCATTACGTAACGTTTACTACCGTCACTATTGTTACCGGATTGAAAATAAATATCATCTTGAACAGCACTACTACGTTCATTACATATAATAATATTTTGAAGTCTATTAGAAATATCAAGTCTAGCTTCGGTTATATTACCAGTATTAAGAGCAAGAATTTCTTTAATAGCATCACCAATATATTTTGTATATTTACCTAATTTACTAATGCGAGCTTCTTCTGTTTCATCAGTGATAGAACCCATAATAGTATTAGGATATATAGGGAATACAGTATTGAGTGAATCAGTTTGAGGTATAACAACAACTTCATGACGTCTATTACCAATAAAAGTATCAGCTACATGAGGTGTTGCAAACTTATCTATATTTTGAACAATACCTCCAGTTTTAGGATCTCTACCAATACCATTCTCATCAATAGCTAGTATTTGAACTCTAGGTTTACCTTTAGAATCAAGAACATCTTTAGTAGGCTTAATAGAATCTAATAAAGAATTACGATGATGCATAATAGGTAATCCATGTTTAGCTTCATGATCTTCGTTGCGAGCTTCATCATTAATTAGTATTCTACCAGCACTAATATGACTTATTCTAAAAGTATTAGAACCTGTAAAGCGAATATCATTACGAATAGCTTGATTATTACGGAAGATCATTTCATGACGATTAACAGCGTCATTGAAATGTTTCGTAATAGCCGTAGCATTCATAATACTATCCATATTTGAATGATTAATTCTAGAAGCAGGAAATAAATCAGTACAAATTTGATATATTTGATTAAATGAAAGAGCTACATTATCAATAGAGATTTCACCGTCAGTATCACCTGTATATTCAGAATCAACAACTCCAATCATTGTCTGACTATCCATAATATCTTTAATCTGTTTAGATGTAAGATTAGAATACACAAGTTCTTTAAGAGTATCCATTAGCTTCTTAAAGCGATCTTTTCTAAACTGATCAAAGATAATATCTATGTTACGTTCAGAGTTCTCTCTATATTTAGCAGATATATTATTACGAGGATTAAAAGCAATATCGTAATGATACATGAATCTAAATAGTTCTCTTTGATATTCAGCAAAAGTCTTAGCCATATCATCAGTAAATGCAAATTTACGTGGATAATATATACCATTTGCTCCTTGAACTGTATATGCTATACCATTTGTAATAGTTTCAAGTTTAGGAATAGAACCTAATTTATACTCTTTACCATTACGATTCATTACAACATCATAAGAAGCTCTATTAGGATTCTCTTCTAAATCCGTTTGAACTACAGTAACTTCATCACCTTCTTTAATACCATCAAGTAACTCATAGATACCTAAGTTAGTAGCAGTACTATTACCTAGAATATTCTCTGGAGCACCGTTAGGACTAAAGTTAATATCAAGACCTTCATGATATGTTCTACCTTTAATTTCAGGTGTACGATTAATAAAATCAAGAACTTGAGCTTCTGTTAAAGGTAAACCGTTAGTAGGTGCAATATCTATAAGATCATAAAAGAAACTATAATTATTATAAAGCTCTTTATAAGTAGCATCTTTAGTTACTGCAAATCTAGCACTATAATAATCACGTCTATTCTTAAATTCATTATGAAGATAATTAGTGATATTCATAATAGACATGATTTCAGGTATGAGTTCTTTGTAGTTATCGCCACGATATTCACGCATACCATTAACAAGATCATAATAGTTAATCTTATTAATTCTAAAACCACTTCTATCACTAATAAAAGCAACAAGTGTACCAAAGAGATTAAGATTATCAACAAAGATACCACCTAAGTCTTGAGCAATCATAGCAAATTTGTTATGCAGAGTTTCATCAAGACGTATTGCAATTTCATTAGAATTATAATCTGTAGATTGAGTAAGAACTTGCGCAAACTTAGCAACAAGATCAGATTCATAAATAGTATTCAGAGCATCTGTAAGAGATTGCATATCTGATAACCATTTAGATTCATCTTTATATAAACTCTTAAGATTATCAAGAGCATTTATAGCATTACGACAATTTTCGGCAGTATTCAGTCGAATTGAATTTCCATCTTCATCAATGTTAATACTAACAGCAGCGGCGACTTTCTTAGCAGTTTCAATAATCTTAGTTTCAACACCAGTAAGTTTAGCGTCTGTAAAGTACTTATTCATTAGAGCTTTAATATAAGCATCAGAAGCGTACTTACTACCAACTTTAGTGTTTCTAAGCAACTTCGGAATCAGCACTAAGGCGTTTATCAAATCCGTGTCGAATAGTGCCAAATTTACCCCCTCTTGGCTCATTAGAGACGTTAAAAATTCGAACATGGATTTAGTATCAATGCCCTCAATTTTGAAGTCTATAAGGGGCTGATTTGAAGCCGTTACAAACTCGATTGGCGCATCATCGGTATTAGTAGAACTTTCATCACTTACAAATTCAGTAGTAATACCATTAGCACTAGAAACGATCTCTGTAACCTCAGTTTTAGGAGCGATAGTTTCATCAGTGGAACTCTGTTGAGCTTTGTAGTCCCCGGTAGGAGGCAAGGACTGGTCAGGAGCGGAGCTTTGCGCTTGTCTAGCAATGAGGATATAATCATCGTTAGGAGTTGCCATATTAGCAGGAGTAAGCACATAACGATTAAGTTGATTCTCAAAACCTTCAATAACAATACCAACATCTTTACGAGGATTCGGAGTATTAAGCACTCTATATTCAACACCACCAATAGATACATATAAAGCATATTTAGAATTCTTACGACCTAAATTATCTTCTATAGTATTATTGATAATATCAAATTTAGTTTGCATACTCTTAGCTTCCTGCATAATTTTGTTAGTAAGAGCATTAATATCACTCTTTGTAGTCTCACTTAAACCGAAGTGAACATCAGCTAAGAAACTAGGCAGAGGTCTACCGCTTTGTTCAAGAACTTGAGCAGTATAACGACTAAGATGCCACAAATAACTATTAAGTTCAGCACTAAGATCACCGTTATTTATGCTAGGTTCATATTCAACTTCTGTTTTAGTAACAGCGTCAATCCAATTGAATCTACGACCAAAGAATATATTATCGAATATAGAGTATTTAGCAGCAATACGAGTAACAATCCATTTAAGATTTGTAGTCGTAAGAGTATCAAATGAATTATCTAAAGCTCTATTAGTAGCATCATTGAATTCTTTAATTTCTTCAAGAAGCATTGCATCTTTAGAAGTAAGAGATTTGCTTTTACGTCTATTTTCAATAACATTAGCAAGAGGTGAATCTGTAACTTGAGATTCAGACATAAGAGCATCATAGAGACTAGAAGCTTCACTAGATAAAGGTTTAATGCCTTCAAATTCTCTATAAGATCTACCGAATGTACCACTACCTATCGGTGCAGCATTTGAATCTTCTTCTGTTGCAAGCGCATCACGTTCTTCTTGTTGTCTCGCTTGACGTTCTTGTTCTGCTTTAAGTGCAGCTTCTCTACGAGCGTTAGCGGCTTTAGTGTCAGATTCTTGTCTTTGTAATCTAGCAAGACGGGCATTATATGCAGCTTTTCTTGTGTCTGAATCAGAGAATTTTGATTCATCCGCTTGTAAAGCTTCAGAAGTTTGATACGTATTAAGTTCATCAGTTAGATCTTTATCAGTAGAAGCTTTGATTTCATCTTCATATAATTTGATTTGATCTTTAATATCTTCAAATCCATTACCATTACGATAATAATCAAGTTCAGCATCAATAGCAGTTCTTCTATTTTCATAGAATCGTTTAGCTTCTTCCGGATTAGTAAGATTAGATAAAAGAGTTCTAGCTTGTTGAGCCGCCTCTTTATCATCTTTATTTAAATTAAGAGCTTCAATGTTTTTAGTCGCTGTATCTCGAATATTACTAATATCACTAAGAGTTTTATTGTAAGATTCAAGTTTACTATTAGCACCTTTAAGAGCTATTTTAAGACCTAATAATTGTTCAGCAGTAGCATCTTTAGGAGCATTAGTGATTGCATTTTCAAGTTCAGCAATTTGCTTCTTAAGACTAGCAATCATTTTATCGTAAACACTTAATGCAGCTTTAGCGTCTTCAAGAGTTGCATTATTTTCAGCATAAGTATTTATATCAGCTTTCTTAGCTATACGAATATTATCGTCTGTATATTTAGAATCAACATAATTACTAAGATATTCTTTAGATTCAGCAGCACGCTTTTGATATTCAGCAGGATTAGCTGTAATAGCTTCGAGTTCTAGTTCATTAAGTCTTTTTTGAGCTTCAAGAGTAGCAATACGACGTTGATATTCATAGAGATTTTTGTCGGTAGTACCATTGACTGCATCGAAATGTTTATTGTAAATATCTTCAACAGCTTCAATCTTATTAAGAGTCTGTTCAAAGTAATCAGCATTTGCAAGCAGAGATTCACCTTTATCAAGTGCAATTTGTTCTTCAGTACTAATAGCTTCACCTCGATCTCTTCTATCTTTAATAGACTGAATTTCTTTAAGAGAAGCACTCATGTTTCTAAGCATCTCTTTATAGAACTCAAGTGAACCATCAAGACTATTAGCTGCAACTTGATTAAGAATAGCTTCTTGTTCTTTCAATTTAGCACCGACAATATCACCTTCCGCAAGAGATTCAACAATACCGTCAAGACCCGAACGCATAGCTTCTGTAGCACGCTCAATACCTTTAAGATATTCATGCTCTCTTTCAATACCACGTTTATTAATCTTAGTTTCAATAAATGGCATTATAGCTTGCATACCAGCACCACCTAAAAGACCTCCAATACCTTCAGTCCAAATATCAGGATCTTTAAGATAACTACTAACTCTCATGCTAAAATCAGTAAGAGCATCAGTGTCAGAAAGTAAACCAAAATCTTTACGAGCCGCATGAGTACCTTCTTGCATAGCAATACTCATAGTCATTTCATCTGCCATTTCAGCAAGAGAGCCTCCAGCTAAACCTCCAATAGCTCTAAGAATTTGACCTCTATCAGCATTAGGTATAGCATTTAATGTACGAACTATAGCAAATTTATCACCAGTAGCCATAGCTTTACGAATATTATCTCTAGTAGCTTTAGTAAGAGTTTTAGCAGTACCTAAGATATTTATCCATTCAACTACATCGTAAGCTATATTAGACATAGATCTCCAATAACCTTTAGAAGCAGCATTATCTGCATACCTATCAGCAATACTTTCAATATTAGTATCGTTTAAAGGAACCTCTTCTAATCCCGGAGCTTTAAGAATAGCATTACCATTTTCATCACGTTCAACATAGTTCTTATAATTATTAAGAAACCATTCACGTTCTTGTTCATAAGTACCATAAGCTTCACGTGAAGAATCAAGTACTCTACTAATTACAGCAGAACCATAAACATCAGCAATTTTACTAGCACCACTTAGAGCTTTTGCTTTCTGCATTTCATTAGCAATACCAAATACATCTTTAACATATTTAGATTTACTTCCGAGATTCACAGCACCTCTAAAAGCTTTTCCAAGTAATAGAGAAGCACCACGAGCAGGTAGCATTATACTAGCAGCACTACCTAATATAGAGGGAATCATAGACGCCCAATAACCACCTCCACCCATACGATCTAACAAACTACCATGTTGAGCTTGTTCAGTCATATAAATAGGAAATGCTTCTCTAGTACCTTCATTAATAGAATTACCAATTCGTTCTAAGAAGTTACGAGTATAAGCTTCATCACTTCCGACAAGTTTAGAAGGAAGTGAGAGCAATGAACCCGCACTTTCTATTGTACCTCCAATTATTTCTCCAACAGTTTGAACAAGAGAGTTACCAATACGATCCAAAGTAGATTGATTTCTCGCACGACTCTCTACATAATTACGATAGTTACTAGGAGTAATACCTATACTACCGTTATGCTTTTTAGTAAGATTCAGATATTCGTCATTATCCATACGATTATCTGATGATTGAGAACCTATTTGATCAAATATAGGTTTAACTTCACCATTATATTGAATCTTACCATCCTCTCCAAATAGAGGTATAGCTTCATACGTTTTATCGTTAGGCATATTATCTTAACATAAGAGGATCATTAGACCAATAAGAAACATCATAAGCACTCTTTTGCTGAGGAGTAAGATATTGAGTAGGAATAAAGTTTTCTTTAAGTTCATTACCATGATTAAGTTTGTATATCAATGCAGGCAAATTATTACGTAAAGAAACGTTATCAGCAAAAGAATAATTTAAAGAACCTTTAGCGTATTCAATATTAACGTAACGATTCAAAGCTGGATTATATTTTTGAACATTAACACTATAAGTACCACTAGGATGCTTAGTAATATTATATTTAAAATCACCAGATGTTATAGGATAATAGTTACCACGAGGATCAATGTTGGTATCGTTAGTAATAACATCAAGAGCTTGAGATACATTACTTACCATTTGATCTCCAATAGTATTAAATCTATTTAGAGAACGTTCTTGAGGATTAGTAATACAAGAAAGATCTGCACCAAGCTGTTCAACATTTCCACTAAACGCCATAATCTCATTAGCAGTTTGCCTTTGATAAGCATCATAAGGATTAGTCATAGCTTGATTGTATGAACATTGAGCACCTTTTCTCATAGCGTCTCTAAGAGCCATATTAGCACCATCATCGTCAGTATATAATATAGCTTCTCTAGGAACTTGATTATCACCTTGAGCTGGTATAGTAACTTTCAAATATAAACGACCTGTAGCATCAGAACCGATAGATAGATTTCTAGCTGACATCTGATATATAGCATTATTACCAGAACCACTCTTACGAGAACTAAATATATCTTTAAAATCTTCACTAGAAGTCAAAGGCATACCAATAACTTTTTCTAAGAACTTAGCATTCTCAGGATCATCACCAAGACTTGCAGTAGCAAAATTCCAAACACCAGCATTATCTTCAAGGAGTCTAGCAACACCATCGAGAGCATCACTGAATGCAGCTTTGTTATTACTAATAGGAGTAAATAGAGTGATAGGTGTTGTTTGAGGTTTAATACCTACATTATTTGCAGCAGTTAAAAAGTACCTAGTAAGATTACTTTTATCAACTTTACCTTTATCTATAAATCCAGTATAAGATAAGCTAGCTCTAAAGTCTTTTAATTCAGCACCTTCACCATATCGTAAGAAAGTATTAATTATATCTTCTGGACGTTTAAGACTTTTAATAGCAGCTGCAAGTTCATCTTTATTATCTCCTCGGTAATAACTTAAAAGTTCAGCTTTAGTATCTTCAATAACTTCACTATGATCAGGATTATTACCATCAAGTTGTCTAAACATTGAATCATAAATAGCATTATTTTGTTGAATAATGTTTTGAGCATCAATGTAAGACTTTTCAGCTTGTTGATAAAGATAACGAGACTGATCATCTTCTGAGCCTTCATATTTAGCCATAGTAGCCTTGGCATTATCTAAAGCTTCTGTAGCAGTTTTAATATTTGCGTCTACTACGGCAATCATAGCATTACCCGGAAGATTAGCTCTAGTAAAACCAATAGATTCAGTCATTTGACCTTTAATCTTTTCAAGTTGTTCTCTTTTAGCTTTAAGAGAATCGAGAAGAAGATTATCAAACCACTTAACATCAGTCTTACTTTCAACAGCAGTATAAGCACCAATCTTAGCCATATTCAATAATGAGCTTATATTTTGCTCTATATAGATTTTATTATAAGTAGCACCCATACGAGCTTGATAAGCTTCATCGGATTCATTAGGTTGTTGCTGCAAAGCACTCATAGTATTTGCCATACCTTGATCAATATACTTTTGAATAACAGCAGGATCTTGTAAGGCAATAGCTTGTTGCTTTTTAGTTAGCTTAGTAAAGTCAGAAGATGATAATAAAGTTTGTTGCATCTTAGAGTCAATAGCAACATATTGTTTAAGAGCGTTAGTTACAAGTGAACTATTAGTACCACCTTGTTTACTATTAAGCCACTTATCAATTTCAGCTTCTTTAGCCATAGCTGTTCTAAATTCAGGTTTAGCCGAGAGAACAGCAGTGAATACTTCACGAATTTCATCTTCTGTTACAGATTCAATTGTACTATCACGAGTAAGAACACCGGAAAGATTACCACCTCTATCAGCAATAATCTTTTGAACAGTAGCTTGTACTTGTTCAGATGTACCGGGAATGTTCATCAAATCAGTAGCATCTTTAATAAATTCAGCATTAAATACAGAACGCTTATCAGCTTTCCATGCTTTCATCATTTCAAGAAGCTCTTTTTGATATATAGAACGATCGTGACCTTTACCGAGAGCAGTACCAAAAGCAGTAATTGATTGTTTACCGTTACCGCCAAGACTACCGCCGGCTTTATTAAACTTCTCAAGAATCATAGCTCTATTTGCAGCTTTATATTCTTCAGGAGCATCACTAGCTTCATTCTGTTGCATAATAGCATCAAATTGAGCTTTATTACTTAGAATTGTTTTAACACCCTCATCAGTAAGAAACTTACGAGCACCATCGCTAACAGCTGTATCAGCAAAGAACCAACCTCCATCTTCATCAACTTTAGCTTTAATGTGTTCTTGAGTTTCATTAATTTTACCTGCAAGAGCTTCTTCATCTGCACCTTGAATCGCATTATATTCAGACATCTTAATAGCCATTTCATTATATGCGTTTTCATTGCGAATAGCACGTTCTTGCAGATTATCAGCAGCAGCTGTTATAGCTGCACTAGCTTCTCTAAATGACGTCAAGTCCAGAGGTCTAGCATCAGGTTGCTTGACATAAGTAAGATCAGCATATTTTAGTCTAACTGCCATATCATGTAAGTTATTATAAACAACAATACCCTCTACCGAATTAACGATAGAGGGTGTAGGATTTAAGTCAATATGTATAAAACGTATAGCATTATGCAAAATTATAATAGTAATCCGGCATAGTAACAGCATCAGGAACAACAGAACCTCTTCTGTTTAAACGTTTAGTACGAAGTGAACGTTTAGGAACAGTAGAACCTCCTTGAATCTTTTTAAGATCTTTAAGACTACTAATTCCAAACATTCGCATAAGAGTATCTTTAGGTATATTATCAAAAATATAATCCCTAGATTTATCATCTTTAAGAACACTAATAAGATTAGCAGTTTGTAAGTTCTCCATATCAAATTTAGATTGATAAGCAGTACCAATAGAGCGTCCTAAACTAGCAATCATATCGTCAATAGCAGCTCCTTGTTGACTTCTACGTTGAATAATCTCCATTTGATGATTAAACTTATTAGCTTCATTCTCAGCTCTAATTTGACTATTTCTAGCAGCAATTTCAGCGTTAACCATACGAGAACGATTACGAAGCTCAACTTCTTTATTATGTTCATCTTGTTTAACTCTACTACGCATACGAGAACCTTGAGTTCTAGCAAGCAATATAGACTGACGAGTAACTTGAGAATTAGAACTGTTACTTGTAATATATTTCTCAAGACTACGAACAGTATTATTAATATCTCCAATTTCAGCGTCAGTATTTATATCAGTTTCTAGTTCTACACGATCCATAAGAGGAGTCTCAGGGACTCGCATACTTTCCATACGATCAATTAAACCTTTATTAGTGATAAGCTGACTTATACCACCAATAAGATTACCACCAACTTCAGAAACAAATCCCGGACTTATAAAACCACCACCAGCATATTTGCGAGTTCTACCACCACAACGCAAACCTTGTTGAATAGTAATTAAAGGATTTTGAATTTGAGTTTTATCGTTAGATGTAAAAATTACTTCTTGTTCCGTAGCATAACTTCCGCTATTATTCCGTTGAGTACCATAAGTAGAAATAGGAATATCAACAATTTGACCACCATCATAATATTTTTTAATTTTACCGCCACATTTACGTTTAATACGACCACCACAACGAGCTTCAATAGGTTCAGCTTCCATACCAGATTCAGCTTTCATACTTTCTTGAAGATTATAGAGTTGTGCGAGTTCATTTTGAATTGCAGCAATTTGTGCATTAGTTCTTTGAAGATCAGCATTAGCTTTCTCAGCGTTACGACCATTAGTATTACGATCAATTGCATAAGTACTACGGTCAGTTAGAGAAAGCATTCTACCAAGCATCATAGATTTAATTGGAAGAGAACTTTCAAGATAACCTTTATGTTTCATAAGAGGTTTAGCAAGATCAGCAAATGTAGTCCCATTATACTTTAAAGTATCAGAGAATACATAAGCATTATCCGCATCAGTCATAAGAGCTTCACCACCTTCTACTTCTGCATTAGGTCCATAAGGAACACCACCTTGTTCATGAGAAGGACCATTAACTTCTGCGGTATTAGAAGATGTTTCTTCAATCATACCACCGCCAGCATAACGTTTAGCTTTACCACCACAACGTTTACGTTTAAGTCTTCCACCACAACGAGCGGCAATTCTACCAAAAGCAGAACTAGGATCAACATCACCAAATGGAGTACCTTGAACAGTAGGTTGAACTAAGTCATTATCGAAGCTAGCATCATCTTGATAACCAGTAACACCTGTGATATTAGAGTCACCATATATATCAAGAGCACCTTCTTGTTGAGCAGTGTTGGATAATTTAAGTTCATCTTGAAGAATACGTTCATTACCTGCAACAATCTGACGTTGCCTATCAGCTTCTTCAGCAGCTTTCTTAGCTTTACGTTTCTTACGACGACCTCCAAACAGTCCAACAATACCACCAATAATAGCACCTGCCGCCATACCGATAGGACCTGCCCAAGCTCCAAGAGTTGTACCAGCTAATGCAGAAGATCCAGCAGCTGCCGCAGCAGTAACTCCAGCTCCAAGTCCACCACCAATAGTAGCTCCCGTACTTAAACCGGACATTGTAGAAGCTCCTTGAATACCTTTCTCGGCTCCATAACTATGACCTTGAACATCCCCGAATCTATCTCTAAATGCAACTTCACCTCCACCAGCGTATCTACGTCGACGGGGGTAAGCTTTAAGAGTTGAAATGTTTTTAATCATACCACCATGTTTTAATTCATTAAAATCAATAACATCAGGCGAATCAATCTCATCTACTTCACCATAATAGTCTTTAGTAGGAGTCCAATCCTCAAGCATTTTAGCTCTTTCTAATGCTTGTTTAAAACCGTTAGCATTATTATGTTTTTGAGCTTTATCTAAAGTTTTAACAGCATCATCAAGAGACATTTTATTTAGTTCTTTAAGTCCTTTACCCGTAGACTTAAGACCACTATATTTAATAAGATGAAAACCTATTTGAGCTTCGGGACTATCAATAAGATTATTATCTTTAAGAAACTTCTGATAATATCCCCAAGTAGTATCATCACGATAGATATTCTCAAAAGGATATTCACCTTTAGCTTTAGCAGCTTTCTTTTGTTCATCAGAAGATGGACCCATCATATCATAATGAAAGAGACCTCTAGTATAAGGACGAGCAGAAAAAGCTCTTTCAATAACATGATTCTTATAATCCCAAACATCACCTTTAACATATTTGCTAACAGGATAAGTTTCCACATGAGTAACACCTAAAATAGCTCTTGCTAAAGTATCATTAGCTCCAAGTTTACGAGCTATATTATAAATAGCAGAAGCATTATTATGATTAAATTTAGGAATACTCTTATACTTAGGTTTAGCTTTATTTTTATCAGGCATATCACTAGTATTAGCAGAGTGTTGCTCCTTACCACAAGCTCTTTCCCTACCGGGGTCTGGAGATCGTTAAAGAGCAACACTAATTATAAACGAGTGTCTTTATCAATCATAACTTCAATATTAGTAAGTCTTAAATCAAGTTGAGTAGCATCAGGATATTTAGTAATATCATCTATATAATCATCAGCTTCTTGACTAAAGAACTTATTCTCATATATCATAGTTATATAAGTCCAAGCATTATGGAACTTAGCAATATCATACCAAGGCTTTTGATATTTAGCTGAAAGTTCAATAAGAGTATCAATAGCATCTTTATCCATAAAATTAATAAGATTAGGATTAGGATTCCATTGACTATGATCATTTTCAACGAAGTCTTCAATACGATTCCAAAGATAACGACCCGCTTTATATTTAAGAGTTTCATTATCCCACCAAATAGGACTAACACTCATAGGCATAAGACCTGTACACTGAACATCAGTATGAAACATCAACCAATCAATAGTTTTATTATAGAGATAACGTATATTATCTTCATTATTCATAAGACCATTAATAAGTTGACTACGCCATTCAATATGCTTAAAGAGTTTACTTATAGTAGGCTCGGTAGCATAAATGAATTGAACAACGCTAGGATGAATAACATCATCAAAGTAAATACCTTTATTCTTAGCATCAGTCTTAAAAAGAGAACCTTTAGTTATATAGAAGATTCCATGTCGGTTAATGTATGAATAATCTCCGATATACGAGTGAAAAGACGTCCATAAGTTAGTCTTTAATGAGTAAGAAATAGAATAAGACTTATACAAGTCAATAGCACCATTTTTATCTATAATCTTATTAGTGAATATAAATCTTTGGTGCATTTCATCGTATGTAAAGAAACATCCACTATGCGACAATGGATTAGTAGCATTAGCGTAAATATGTTCTTTAAACCACTCTTTGAAGCCTAAATCGGATAACTCACTTACGCTTTGATCGTTCTTAACAAGATAAATCTCACCTTTTTCGACATCACAAACAAGATAACCACGATGCGTAATAATAGCACTAAAACGATTGTTACAACCAATTTTACCAGTAGTGCTATAAATAATTTCTTTAGGTTCACGTTGAAACAAATCAGAAGTACCTACATAAGTTGTATTTTCATCATTGTTACCTAGAGTATCTTTAATGGCAGCTACAAGTAATGTATATTGTTGCTGAATATACAAAGCAATATCATCAGACAGAACATTCTCGATAGCACCTTTTTGAATTGAAACATCTTTATAAGCATCAGCTTTATATCGACGCCAACCAATATCAGTAGATTCACTAGGATTAACATCTGAACGTATAATACGAGAAGGAAAGGTTTTAATATCGTCAATCTTTTTAATAATAACAGCATCTTTAAAACCATCCCAATTCATAGAAGTCTCATAACACTTACCATCCTCAGTATTCCAAAAGTTATCAATAGGATAACTAACATGACCTAAGTTATCAGCTTCTTGATAGTAATTATTCTTAGGAGCCCAACGAATAGCTTTTTCAATATCATTCTCAGCAGTATTGGAAATATTACGTTCAAATATCTTATAAGCACTACTATTAACTCCAAGTCCATCATGACGACATTGAAGATTCATACGACTAAATATGAAATAACTAATAATAATTCTATGACAATTAGCAATAGTAGCACCAGCGCCTTCATGTTGGAAACCAGCAGCAGGAGCAACACAGCGTTGAGTTATAAATGCAACAAATGTATCACCTTTAAGATATTGAGCTTTTGTAGTAGCAGCATATGTTATGGGATGATATTCAACTCTAACAATGGGAGATATACAAGAAAGATTCTGAGCATAAACGTCAATAGTCTTGAATATATCATCTGCATTACGATCATGATAGTAACAATCTATAATAGCACGATTATTTTCAATAATAGAATACCATTGAAATCTTGCAACAGTTCTATCATCTCCATGACTATTTGGATTATCATCACCTTTCCACTCACCAGCAGCAGAATAATCTTTACATATCTTGTTATATTCAAATCCGGGATCTAGTAAATCACCATTCCCATAAGTAATAGTAATACGTTGATAACTCTTATTATTCCATGCATTCGGATAGTATTTACTATCAAACATAGCGTTATCATCGAGACTATCATTTTTACTAAATTTATAACTAGAATCAGCAGCTATATTTGAAACAGCTGAATTATTATTAGCAATAAATTCAGGTTTAATAGTAGGTCCATTAAGTCTACTATTGACAATAAGTGAATCAGAAAGAAGAACTGATTGAATTAAATCACCACCTTCATCCCATAAATCAGAACCATCCCCTTTTTCATTTTTAGTATCATTTTTCTGACGATTGAAACAATGCCTCCAAGTCATACGTTCATAAGCACTACGAACGCTATAAACTTTAACTTGTGGCATAGTCTTCTTTTCAATCAGATATTCAAGAGGATATAATCTATATCTATCACGAGAAGCAAAAGCTCCTTTATAGTTATTACCAACTACATTAGAATAAGCTAAATCTCGAACAACAAGTGATTGACAACACCAATTGCTATTGGAACTATTAGGTTGAGCCATGTAAACAACCCAAGATTTAATTTGTTTACGAGCAATAACTCCAACTTCTTCAAGACCATCAGCAGTTTCAATTTTAGTAGTATCTTTAAAGAGTTTAGAAAAGAAATCTGTAGGATCAAATTTAAATCTAAACATACGATGTTTAACAGCACCATCACTACCGGTCATATTGAAATTAGAAGTCTTGAAGTAATAGCTACTCTTTTGAGTATTATAAATAGGATAAACATTAATAAGTTTACCTTTATAATCAATAAGACCTAAATATAAGAAGTAATATTCGTTATCTTTGATACAAGTATCATTAGAAAGATCTTTCTTTTCAAAATCACCTTTATCGCCAACAGATTTGAATAATTCTTCTTTAATTTTAATATTACCAGTACCATTAAGACCATTAGCAGTACATAGATTTTTATCTTTGATATACTTGTCAAGACCAGTAATATCATTCATACTAACATTAGCACGAATAAGCTGTGAATTAAAATTAGTATGAGCTTGATCTTTAATATATGAAATATTACCAATTACAATATCATTAAGAGTAACTGTATTTAAACTATTGATACCACTGATATAAACAGTTGTACTATTTTTACCTTTAATATCAATATTTTCATACTCATAAGCTTTTTCTTCATCTTCACCTTTATAGATAATACCAAGTTTACATTCATCAAACTGAGAATCTATATTAGTAATATCAATTTGAAACTTACGAGAAGTAAGCTGACCAGCTTTAATACTTTCATTGTATTTAGGTGCAGCGAAGTATGTAGGAGATAACAGAGAATAATCAGTATAATCTCCGGTTTTAAGTTTATATGCAACAGCAAATTGATATGAGCCTGCAAGTAAACCACCACCATCAATAGACTGAACTGTTAATGTAGGATATTCAACATCAGGTATAAGATTCAATAGTTTCTCTTTAGTTAAATCAGTACCTAAACTGTAAATAGTCGTAGTATTATCAGAATAATCTTTTGCAAGATTATAGTCATCACAAAAAGTATTAAGATTCATCAAACGAGTCTCATTAGCAGCAGTTGAATTACCTTCTGTAAAAGTAATAATCAGATGATTATTTTTGTTATAAGAATAAGCACCAGTAATAGGACGATCTTCACTAAAATTTAAAACTGTACTATCACCAACTAGAGGGGCTTTATAAATAACATCTGAATACTTTATATCACCTTCAATAGTTTCATCACTATGCCATATAATGTAATCTCCGTCAGGCACACTAGGATTAGCACCGTTTCTATTAACGAAAAAAAGCACCACTCCAACGGGAATCGGAATGGTGCCAATACACTGACCATAATCAGAATAATCATGATGTTTCTCAAATCCATTTTCATTAATAAGAGTCTCACCATCCTCGTTATATATAACATTAAGTGCATAAGACTTAGTATCACTATTGACTAATGACGGATTCGCGTTAGGGTAAAGACCTGCGTTTACTTTCATAGCCGTTCACATAATGATTTTTCATATTTAAGAAGTTTAATAACGACCTACTACAATCATCACGTTTATCTTTAGTAAGCCTATTACAAGCATTGCGAACTTTAATTTTAGCATTATCGTAAGCAAGTGCCGGATTAGTATAAGGATTACTATCTCTAAGATTTAAAACAGGATGCCTGTAATTACGTTGAAGAATACGCATCATAACAAAGTTCTTTAGAGCATCAATAAGAACATCATTATTAGGTATGAGAGGAACATTGATTTTAAGAATCTCGTCAAGTGTCATTGGCAACCCGTGAAATAAGATGCCTAGCGTGCCTTTTCTGACATTCAAATGCAAATACGACCCGTTAATCGAATACGTGTATAAACTGCCGGAGATCGTCTGTATGAAGTCAAAAACGACATTCTCTGTAAGGTTTACCCCTATCGGGAATGAAACGGCGAGCGGTATATAATTTCCATCATCATGCTCAAAAGGAGCAGGATTAGTAGTAAAATCCGCACGTTTACCATTAATTGTAACAAGACGTATATTCTCACAACCCTCTGGAATCTCACAACGATATTCATCAAAGTCGATAACTTTACCAACATTAATAAGATGCTGTTGAATATTTAAATCAGCAAGAGCTTCACATATCCAAGTAGGAATACGAGTCATAAAGTCCATAGAATGAACATCATAATCTTCTATAATCCTATGAATAACAACACTAGAACTAATCAAGTTTTGGTCTAATGTATTCATCTACTTCATTGTTTTTAATACGTTCTCTTTTGCTTTTAGTAGGCGGATATCTATCCATAATAGTTTTATCATGTTCAATCATGTATTTGAGTTTAGCATCAAATGCAAGATTATCCGCTTTAATAACTTCTTCTATAGATTTATGCCTAAGCACCTTATCACTAGTCATAATGTTTACATGACAATGATTAGGTTTAAATTTATAGAATATTTGATTAGGTACAACATCAACACCCATATTATGACGTATCCATTTACAGAACCAATAATACGGATTATCAGATTTAACGTGCCAATTCTTACCATAAGGATTAAGAAAACTCTTAACTTCGATACCAGCAGCAATCATCTCATCCCTAAGACGAAATGAAGCAGCCCAATCAACAGATTCTCTAGCAACAGCACGTTGAACTTGAAACTTACCAATGTAAGTACCTAAAGAAACACTATCACCACGAATAAGATTCTCAATTAGAGACTTATTAAGACCTCTTTGTATTTGATTAAATATTGGATAAGGAATACGACACATCCAATCATAATATCTAATAATAGCAAGAAGTTTAGGAATACGAATAGTAGATAGATAAACAAAACGATTAAACGTAATACGAAGAGATACTGCTTTAGCTTCGTCACTCCAATTAAGTTTACGTAAGAGCTTAACACCTTTAACTCGTTTACCTAAAATAAGATCATCAATAATCTCTTTAGTTATTCCATTCGATTCAAGAAGATTCAGATTAGCATAACAGATATTAGCTAAATTATTACGTCTAACATAAATGTTATGAAGATCAGTACTTAATTTCTCGATAGTGTTATAACATTGTTCGAGATAGTCGTGGTAATAGTGCATGGATTCCATATAGTTTATTCTACTTTATTATGGATTAAACGTTGAGTACCATTAGGATCATTAGGAGCATAAGTCGCATCACTAATAATCTTAACTTCGTGTTCTGTAGGCTTAATACCAAATTCAGTTCTAAGAACCTCATAAGTTATACGTTCTATCATATCAGCTGGAAGAGGAAGTTCAATATCCTGACCATCATCTTCCATATACATAGTGATAACCTCAGCAGGATTTTCAGCTACATACACGATTGTTACAAACTTATAATTTTTAGCATCAATCTCAAAGTTTTTGAGAGTATTTTTGATAATAATTTTAAGTTTACCATTAACGATTTGATACACTCCCCAAACCCCAGTAGGGGAATAGACTGTGGTAAGGAGCGGAACTACGCTATTATTAGCGTACTTATATGTAATAAGACTTCCATCATCATGTTGAGTATAAACATGAAGAAAAGGTGCATCATTAGGCATACGTAAAGGTGTAGGAACTCGATGCTCAGTAGTAAGAACCATATCTTTAGCACCAATTCCCGCATATGTATTTTCTATATCGGTAAGCGGAACGCAGATAAGAGGAACATTAAAGCTAACTTTAAGCACCTCATCTACACCATTGCGCTCAATACTCTGACGAATAAAAGTAGCAAAGAGTGCCTTACAAGCATCTTTAGCTCTCTCTTGAATGCTATGATCACCGGGCTTACCTAATATATTAGAAATCTTACTTCCTAATTGATTAAGTGTTGCCATAATAATACATTAAACAATTCGCCAAGATTTATTAGTAGTAATATCAAGCTCCTTAGTTTCACCTCTAGGGATAAATTTAAGAAGATTAGTAGACAATTCAAGTTCAGGAGTATCAGAACCACCTATAATCATAATAGGACGATTCTTAACTGGAACAACCCCGTGCCACGGACCAGCATTAGTATACCGATTAGTAACCCTAATAACGTTCTTTTGATTTTTGAAACCTCTACCACACCTTGATAGTAGACTAGTTCTTGCGTAAATAACAGTCATGGTATTTTAGTTTTTAATGGTATCTTCTGTCGCATCTATAACCATAGTCATATTGCGAGAAATACGATTGTGATTTTTCCAGAATGTTTGCATCATTTCAGCGTCAGGTTCAAAGTCAAGCTCGAACTCGGCACTAAGAAAGCCAATAGGCATATCAGTTTTCAAGTCACGAATAAGAATGCTAATAGCAGTATTACATCCACGTGAACGAAGATCTCCAACATACATATTAGAATGATACTTTGTCAAAGCACTCATACGGAAAATGTACTTACTATCTCTGTATAAGCGTAGAATAGTATAAGGCATAATAGAAGTAAGAACATTCTTATAACGATTCTTATAAGGATCTGTAATACTAATATCGTAATCTTCTGCGATAACAGTAAACTTATCCATATTAATACCATTACAGAACTTACCACCATTATGAAAGTATGCAATGTAAACACCTTTAGCATTAAGAGATTCTCTAATGTTTGAGGCTATTTTATCGAGTTGCATCCAACATTCTGCTTTAGATGTAAGAAGATTAGTAACAACCTTACGTCTCTTCTTAGCAATCCATTCTTTTACGAAGACAACACCAATAGATGAAACAATAACACCAATCAAGTTCAATATAGCAATAAAAATACCACTCATTACACAACGTGTTTTATAATTCATATTTGCGTGTTTGAATAAGTTGCTATAAACAAAAAAATCCGACTACCAGCGAAACCAGTAGTCGGATTAGGAATAATTAAAATTGCCTTGATATAAATAACACCTGCGACCAAAACTAATTAGATGAATCTCTGCCAAGGCACTTCATCGTCTTGAGCTTTAATATCAGCTAACCATCTTTGGAAAGCAATACCTTCGTAACCGTCGGGATCACTAATGTAAAGATAAGCATACATAGCACATTCATGATGTTCGGTAAACAAACGACCATAGAAATCTGCGTAAGCCATATTCATTACATACATAACATCATACCAGTTAGCGTTATGAATATCATTCATCTTGTATTTATGCCAAATAGATTTGACTTCATCAAGACTATAATGGTGAGTAGTACCATTACGATTCTCCATACGTTCAACAACCCATTCACATAGGTCTTTAGTAAAATGTTTTCCGTAGAGTTCTTTATACTTTCGACAATCCCTCTTTCTTACATCTTCACTTTCGTGTGGCATATCACTATGCTCATGCGGGTCTTTCATCATGACTTACATTATTTTTAAGAGAGTTATCAATTTCACGTTTAAGGTTCTGAAAAGCTGTAGCTTCAAATTCAAAACCAAATAGATTCACAGAACCTTTAGCAGTAGCTTTAGAAATAGCTGCATCAAGATAGCTATTAACTACTTTAGGAATCTGCTCATCAGGTATGAACTTAGATAACTTAGCCAACTGAGGCTTAATAATATAATCAAGTGTAGGCTCTATAATAAAATCTAATTCATTCAGAAGATTATAAGTAGAAAGGTCTAAACCAAAAACACTACCCATAAACTTTCCGATACCAGAAGTAACAGGAATCTTAATCCCACCTCCAATAGTTTTAACGATTGGTGTTAGCCATTTACCAACAGCTACTGCAACAAGTTCTGCGTTAGTCATACTACTTCAAAATTAAGCGTTTGCTGTAGGAGTAGTAGGAGCGTTAGGATCCGGTACAGCCGGACCAGCAGTACGAGCCGCTAACTCAACAACTGGACAAATCTCCGCAGCATTGATCTTTTTGATGTATTTAACGAAATTGCAATTTGCATAATCAACAATTCGTTCATCAGCAGATTCTCTACGTTCAGCTTCAAGAGCGATAGCAGCTTTGAAATCATGACGAACATCACTGAACTCACGAGCGACTTCTTTCTTGAAGTTTTCAATATCCTGTTTGTTAAGTGCAGATTCCTTATCCAAACGAGCAAGAGTTTCAAATGTAATCTTGTCGTTAGCTTGACGAGTTTCACGTTCTTCTTTGATTAAAGCTAAAGCTTCTTTAAACGTATTTATACCTACATTATCGGCATAACGTTCAGACTTCTCTTTAGCAAGTTCAGCCATAAGACCAGAAACTAATTGAGTTTCAGAAACAGCAGCAGCTCCGGCAGCAACCGAACCATTACCGTTACCAAACCAATTTCTCAATCCAAGTCCTGCAAAAGCAGCAAGACCTAAAGAACCTGCAACAGTGTTGTAGTTAATTTGTCCTTTCGGAACTTTAACACCAGTTTCGTTTTCAGTATTCATAGTATTAATTTGTTTTAATGCACCTCGACATTGAGATGCACAACAAATATATTACTATTAGTACCGATAACAATGAAATGATTTATAACATGAACATTAATACTCAATAGTTGAACATTATATTCAACGTTTCTTCTTAGCGATAGCTTCGTCAATCTTTGCATTAATAGAGGGAACACTAATGTAATTCATAAAAGTTACATAACCAATATGATATACGTCAGCAATTTTGTTCTTCCAAATCCAACGATAACTTCTATCATCATTGATATAAGTTTTAGCAATCTCTTGAATATCTCTAATTAATAAGAGCTTATTCAAATTAGTATAAGTCACAGGTGTCATACCTAAAGGAATTTAAATCATTAATAGAACGTTTAGTTGATGATTTAAGCGAGCAATGATTTTCCTTGATATGACAAAAGGGAGTACTACGCAATTTAGCAGTAGCACTCCTTTAGTCCGCGATCATACGCTTTTAGAATCAGCAAAATGCCGTTTTATAGCTTTGAGTATAGGTTTTATAATTAAATCATACCCAAAGGTACATATCAGAAAAGATAGCAGCACCGTTTCCAGTGAAGCATCTAATTTGTATAAGTAAAGCACTATAGTTGCAATACCTACGATTAAGCTAACAAGAGACTTGAAATATCTTGGTAGTTTCTTCTTAGCAATCTTAGTAGCAATCTCGTTAATACCATAAGTAGCTAAAAGCACAATAGCGATAAAAGCAAAGCTTATAGAATTAAAGAGATTAAAAACAATTGTTTCCTCCATAGTTTAAACAACTTGCATTTCACAATAAATATAACCTACAACAGAACCATCATACACAAGTTCAAATATCATAGGTGTAATCAAACTATTTGTAGCATCTTTAGGTTTAACCGTTCCATCCCAAGCAATAATATTTGCTGTAAATGCAACTTGATTATCTTGAAAAAATAAAAACGAATCACCAACCGTTTCATTTTTCCAATTATTAGAACTAGAATGAGAAATAGAACCATAATCAGTTATACCCTCATTACTACACATACACATAATTCTAAATATATTTCCTTGTTGTAATGAAATACGCCCTAAACTAATAGCGTTAGTTTTAGAGCCATCATTTAAGGTTATTTCTTTATTAGCAAGTACAATATTTTCTTGATTAGTACCATCAGGAAAATATGAAGCATTTAGTATATTAATTGTAACAGTAGGAGCTACTTTCGCTTGATTAACATCTAACGTTTTACTTACCCCCCCCTGCTACAGTTATTATACCATTTCTAGCAGCTCTAGTATTTTTAGCCGCTATAACGTCAAAACTTCCGTTATCTGAACCACTTGCTGGAGTAACTGTAATCCAATCAGGTTTTGCCATGATTTATATATTTAAATTTGTAACAAATTAGAAAGCAACAACGAAACGATCACAAGTAACTATACTTCTAATATGTTCCTTAGTAGCTTCATCAAAATCAACAATATTGAAATTAATCAACATATGGTTATCCGGATACCTAGTCATAAGACAATCATTAATCTCATAAACTAAGCTTTTATAAAATGGAGTAACATCTAGTTGAGTATTCTTTTTAGTAGAATTAAAATCAATATCAGTAAACAATTCGCATAAAGTGTCAGTATGACCGATAAAATCTAAGGTAGTTTGCATATTAAATGTAACTACTTTACTAGCATTAACCATACGCCTACCTTCAAGCGATACAAACATACAATGTTCAGATTCAGTAACATTAACTGTATCATTGAATTCTTTCTCAACAACAGACGAATCAGACATTATACAATATGCGATACCTTTAATTCCTATAGCATTAATTTGTATAGTTGTAAATAGACCATATTCAGTACTATTTCGACCAAAGGTACCTATAACAAGTAATTTTGCGTCTTGATTAACCGCAATAGTTTTAGATAAACCTCCACCTGCAACAGCAACAGAACCTTGTCTAGCATCACCCTCATTAGCTTGAGCAGTGACTTGAATAGACCCGTTACCATTACCCGAATTAGGTGAGGTATTTACCCAATTAGGTTTTGACATATCTTAAATATTTGTTTATACGACAAAAGGTCTAATAGGCACCTTAGCACCTATCAGACCCATAATCAAATCAACAGACGACTTACGAAATAGTCCAAGCGGTATTCGTAGTAATCGTAATTTGTTTAGTTTCTCCCGCAGCAGCGAAAGTCAATGAAGTCGGAGATACAGATAGAGTAGCATCACCGGCGGATTGAGTTACAGTGTATTTCTGACCATTTACGGTAATATTACCGGTACGAGTGTTAACCGTCGGGTTAGCAGCAGCAGTAAACGTAATTTCAAAAGCGTAAACATCATCTGCTCCCGGATCACCTTCAATCTCAGCACCAGAGTTATATTGTTTTTCATTTACGATCAATTTACCGGCAGTCAACCATTTAGAAGCGTCAGAATCAACAGCAAACGTAATAGCAGCTAAGTTGGAGTTACCAATGAACTTCTTAGCTTCACCACCTTTAACAAAAGTTAACGATTGAGTAGTAACATCCCAAATCGTAGAACCTTCCTGCTGCAACGTAACGTCTTCAGTCAAGTCTTCAACAGCAACGGTAATCAAACCGGAACGTCCGTTACGACCTTTATAAACCGGAGCAGTAACATCTACTTGAGAGTTACCAGTTCCCTCAACAGCACTCAAAGTGATCCAACTCGGTTTAGCTTTCAAAGCATATCCGGCACGCATAACAGGTGCACCGACTCCATCAACTAAACCACCAATTTCAACAGCAGTTGCTCTTTCATTCAAAGCAGAATCTTTAACCATAACAGTAATAATTTAATTATTCGTAAAAAAGTTTGAAGTTCCGCACGCCCCACAAGCTATTCCCCTACTGGGGTCTGCAAAACGTAGCGGAACTCGTAAAAGTTTAAGAAACAGTCCAAGAAACATTAGAAGTTACATTAA
>ERZ835109.650-NODE-650-length-37519-cov-17.452808_pt1 | contig 37519 bp, 37 predicted proteins | sample MGYA00519946_ERZ835109 | MGnify/ENA primary metagenome ERZ835109 (study PRJEB31850, sample SAMEA3708771) | human gut metagenome | biome: human gut; feature: human-associated habitat; material: faeces | place: China | collected 2014 ...
GCTGTTGGCCTGCATGGACACCTGGCTGATGGGCATATTGAAGCTCTTGTTCAGGCTCAGGAAGGCCATCACGGTGCCAAGGGTCATGCCGCCGACATTGCCAACGGCCATGGCTGCGCCTGCCAGAGCACAGACTGCATAGCTGATATTGCCCAGCTGTGCGGTAACGGGCATGATGATGTTTGCGTAGCTGTTGGCCTGCTTGGCGCTTTCCTTCAGTTTATCGTTCAGCTGCCGGAAGCCATCCAGAGCCTTCTGCTCGTGGGTGAACACCTTGACGACCTTCTGGCCCTCCATCATCTCTTCGATGTAGCCGTTCACCTTGCCCAGATCCTTCTGCTGTGCCACAAAGTACTTGCCGCTCATGGCAGTGATCTTCTTGGAGCAGAACAGCATCAGGGCCACCATCAGCATGGTGACAACGGTGAGCTGCCAGCTCATCAGGCACATGCTGGTGAACACGGACACGATGGTGATGGCGCTGGACACCAGCTGGGGAATGCTCTGGCTGATCATCTGGCGCAGGGTGTCCACATCGTTGGTGTACACCGACATGATGTCGCCGTGGGGGTGGGAGTCAAAATACCGGATGGGCAGGCTTTCCATGTGGGTGAAAAGCTGGACGCGCAGGTTGCGCAGGGTGCCCTGGGTCACGTTGACCATGATACGGGCGTTGAGCCATGCGGCCAGCACGCCGATAGCGTAGATGCAGCCGATACGCACCAGTGCACCTGCCAGTGGGCCGAAGTCCGGCGTGGCCTGCTTGGTCATGGGGACGATGTAATCATCGATCAGGGTCTTGAGGAAGAGGCTTGCCTGCACATTTGCCAGCGCACTGACGATGATGCAGACCAGCACAAGGATGCAGTGGGGCAGATAGTGCTTGAACACCTCATCCATGATCCGCTTGAGCAGCTTGCCCGGATTCTCGACCTTCGGCTTGGGGCCGCCCATCCTACGGGGGCCGGGGCCCTTCACTTCTTTCACCTGTGCCATCACTGCTCACCTCCCTGCTTGTCAAAATCGCCGCCGCCCTGGGTCTGGCTGTTGTAAACTTCCTGATAGATCTTGTTTGTCTTGAGCAGCTCCTCGTGGGTGCCCAGGCCGTTGATCTGGCCGTTGTCCAGCACCAGGATGCGGTCTGCATCCTGCACGGAGGAGATGCGCTGTGCAATGATGATCTTGGTGGTGCCGGGAATCTCCTCCCGGAAGGCCTTGCGGATCTTGGCATCGGTGGCGGTATCCACGGCGCTGGTGCTGTCGTCCAGGATCAGCACCTTGGGCTTGCGCAGCAGCGCGCGGGCAATGGTCAGGCGCTGCTTCTGGCCGCCGGACACGTTGGAGCCGCCCTGCTCGATCCATGTATTGTACTTATCGGGGAAGCGCTCGATGAACTCATCGGCGCAGGCCAGCCTGGCCACCCGGATGCACTCTTCCTCGCTGGCGTTCTCATCGCCCCAGCGCAGGTTGTCGAGGATGGTGCCGCTGAACAGAACGTTCTTCTGCAGCACCATGGAAACCTCCCGGCGGAGGACATCCAGGCTGTAATCCTTAACGTCCACGCCGCCCACCTTGACAGAGCCGGTCTCGGCATCATACAGGCGGGGGATCAGCTGCACCAGGCTGGATTTTGCACTGCCGGTGCCGCCGATGATGCCCAGCGTCTCGCCCGGCCGGATGCTGAAGGTGACATCGTTCAGGACAGGCTGGCCGGAGCCGTGCTTATACTTAAAGGTAACGTGGTCAAACTCAATGCTGCCGTCTGCCACCTGCTGCACCGGCTGCTTTGCCGGGGGCAGGTCGGTGGTCTCGTCCAGCACCTCCACGATACGGCGGGCAGAAGCGGCGGACATGGCGATCATCACAAAGGCCATGCTCAGCATCATCAGGGCCATCAGGATGTTCATAATGTAACCGAACAGGGCGTTCAGCTGGCCGGTGGTGATCGCACCGTTCAGGACGTAATGTGCGCCGAACCAGCTCAGGGCGATGTTGCAGCCGTACACAGAGACCAGCATGGCGGGGTTGTTGAAGCTCAGGCGGCTTTCGGCGTGGACGAACTGCTTGTACAGGCTCTCGCAGGCCTTGGTGTACTTCTCGTTCTCAAAGTGCTCCCGGACAAAGCTCTTGACCACGCGGATGGCCGAGACATTCTCCTGCACGGAGGCGTTCAGGTTATCGTAGTTCTTGAACACCTTATCAAAGATGCCGAAGGTGGGAACCATAATACCTGCCAGCACTGCCACCAGGAACACGATCGCCACCAGGAACACCATGGTCAGCGAGCGGCTGATCATGGAGGCCATGATGAGCGCGAAAACCAGATGGACGGGGGCACGCACACACATGCGCTCGATCATCTGGAACGCGTTCTGCAGGTTGGTCACGTCGGTGGTCATACGGGTGACCAGACCGGCCGTGGAGTACTTGTCGATGTTGGAGAACGAGAAATGCTGGATGTTCTCATACATCGCATCGCGCAGGTTGCCCGCAAAGCCGGTGGATGCCGTGGCGGCAAACCTGCCGGCCAGCACGCCCAGCAGCAGGGCAATGGCCGCCACCAGGAAGGTGAGCAGGCCGTACTTGACAACGGCGTTCATATCGCCCTTTTCAATGCCCTGGTCAATGATAAAGGCCATGATGGTGGGCAGCAGCACATCCATGATGGCTTCCAGAGCAGATAGGATCGGTGTCAGGATCGCGGCGCGCTTGTACTCGCCCAGATGTGACACAAGTTTTTTGATCATCTGTTGTAATCCTCCTGAAGTTTATTTGCAGGGGTCATTCCAGCCCCTTGCGCAGCTTGTTCAACAACCGCAGAAGCTCTGCGTTTTCCTCTTCCGTCAGCAATCCGGCCACAAACTCATCGGTCTGGTGCAGGGAGAGTATCGTCTTTTCATGGACGCGGCCCCCCTCTTCCGTCAGGATCAGCCGTTTGAGCCGGGCATCCTGCGGCACGCTCTGGCGCTCGATGTAGCCCTTGCGCTCCATCAGCTGCAGGATGTTCGTCACAGTCGAGCGTGTGATGGAGAACTCCCGTTCGATATCGCGCTGGTATACGGGCTCATTTTTGTGCCAGTAGAGGTAGCTCATGATCCAGTCGTGCATGGGGGTCACGTTGTCCACGTTGTTCTCCCGGTGGAACTGGTTGATCTTGCGGAAGATCAGGTTGTTCACCCGGCGCACCTGCGCCGGGATGACCTGCGGCGGCTCCCATGGGGGGGTGCAGCAGGGCTGCTTGGTGCTTTCATCGTGCATAATGGTTTCCCTTTTGAATTGTTTGTGACAGGATTGTTTCTTTTGGAACTGTTTGATGCCGTACAATATCATAACGCACGATTCGATCATTGTCAATAGGAGACGCAAAATAAAATACAGAAGCGCCCCACCGAACGAACGGCCGGGCGCTTCCACTGGGCGCTGATTTTGCTTTTGCTGGCTCAACAGCCCTTGCTTTCTGACCAGAATATGCTTTAATAAAAGCAACTACGGGCGCTGCGCCCCCGAATACTGCAAGGAGAATCCCATGGAACAACGGAACACCCGCCTGCGGAACGCGGGCTTCGTCACCTTCTTTTTCAGCGGCATCTGCACCATTTCCAGCGGTGTGGTGGTCAGCCTGCTGCAGGAGGAATACGGCTTTGCCTACGGCATGACCGGCACCCTGCTCAGCCTGCTGAGCATCGGCAACCTGCTGGCGGGCCTGCTGGCCGGTGCGCTGGTGGGAAAAATGGGCATGAAGCCCAGCGTCCTGCTTCTGACCATCGGCTATGCGGTGGGCTACGGCCTGATGGGCCTGACCGGCCTGCCCATTCTGCTGGCGCTGGCCTTCTTCATTGTGGGCATTGCCAAGGGCAGTGTCCTGAACACCTGCACCATTCTTGTCAGCGGCAACTCTGCAGACCGCACCCGGGGCATGAACACCATGCACGCCTGCTACGCCTGCGGTGCCCTGCTCTGCCCCTTTCTGATCTCTGCCGCGGCCAGGGTCAGCACCACGCTGGCCGTGCTGGCGCTGGCAGCGCTGGGTCTGGTGCTCTGGCTGGTATACCTGTTCACCCCCATGGCAGGCCGCGCCAAGGCCAAAGAAGTTGTCACCGATTGGAGCTTTTTGCGCTCCTCCCGCTTCTGGCTGCTCACCGGCCTGCTGTTCTGCCAGAACGCCGCCGAGCAGAGCGTTGTGGGCTGGATGGTCACCTACTTCAAGGACAGCGGCATCATTGCAGGCACACTGGCGGCCTATACCGTCACCGTGATGTGGGGTGCCACCCTGATCGGCCGCTTGCTCATCGCCTTTGTGTTCCCACTCAAACAGCCCCGCAAGGCCATGGTGTTTATGGCGGTTTTCTGCACTGCCTTCTACTTTGCCATGATGCAGACCCACAGCCAGCTGCCTGCCATCCTGCTGCTGTTCGCCTTTGCCTTCTCCATGGCCGGTATGAACCCCACCGCCGTGGCCAGCGCCGGTAAAATGACCACCGTGACCAGCATGGGCATCATGCTGCCGGTGGCATCCAGCGGCGCGATCCTGATGCCCTGGGTCATCGGCAAGGTGGCTGAAAGCGCCGGTCTTGCTGTTGGTATGGCAACCAACATCGTGCCCTGTGTGGGGCTGATCATCTTTGCAATTCTGGTGTCCAGAATGCGGGAGGAGTAAACCTCTCCGTCATTGCTTCGCAATGCCACCTCTCCTGCCAGGGGAGCTGTCGCCGCAGGCAACTGAGCGGTTCATCCCCTCGCCTTTGCGCTGAACTCACACCCACAGTAATCCTGACGGTAAAGCCCGTACTCCTCCGAGAGCTGGAGGGAGCGCAGGTAGCCGTTCTGCTTTTTGAAATCCGAGGGCAGGTGCCTGATGCCGAATTCGGCTTCAAGCTCCTGCCCGATCTGATTGATGCGGGCAGCATCCTTGTGGGGGCTGATGGAAAGCGTGGTGGTGAACCAATCAAAGCCGTGCTCCTTTGCGTACTGTGCCGCCCGGCGCATCCGCAAACGGTAGCAGACGGTGCACCGCCCGCCCCGCTCCGGCTCGTTTTCCAGCCCCTGCACAGCCGTGTAGAACTCCTGCGGGTCGTAGTGGTCCTCGATGACCGTGACCCCCAGCGGGTGCGCCTGCGCCACAAACTTTTTCAGCTCTTCGCCCCGGCGGTAGTATTCTTCGGCAGGCCAGGTGTTGGGGTTATAGTAAAGCACCGTGATCTCAAAATACCGGCACAGCTTTTCCAGCACGGCGCTGGAACAGGGCCCGCAGCAGGCGTGGAGCAGCAGCTTTGGCCGCTGCGGCCCCAGCGTTTTCAACACTTCGTCCATCTGCTGTGCAAAATTCAACTGTTTTGACATCGGTTTCATCCTTTGTTATACTTGCTTTGATTCAAATAGCTCCCTCCTGCTGCCTCGCCAAAAGAGCCGCAGCTGCCGGAAGGGGCATCCCGGTCATATTATATCACATTTTATCTAATAGGAGAACTGCGATGACAAACGAGAAGATTGCCCGTATCAACGAGCTGGCAAAAAAGAGCAAGACCACCGGCCTGACCGATGCCGAAAAGGCAGAGCAGCAGGCCCTGCGGCAGGAGTATGTTGCGGACGTAAAGGCCAGCCTGCGCGCCCAGCTGAACAACACCTCGATCAAAGAGCCGGATGGCACTGTGCACAAGCTGGGGAAGAAGAACTAAAGCAGCATCACGAAGAGGAGCGCCCTGTGGATAATTGGGAGAAAAGTATTTCTTCCCTCTTTTTTTGTTCCGCGTTTCGTGCTATACTATAATTGTATTGTTGCGGACATTTCCGCGGGCGGTACAGATTCCCAAGGTGGCGTATCCCGGGCAAGGTGCACGGAAAAGGCTGTCTTTTGAAAAAATGATAAAGAGGTCATTTATTATGCTTACTGCAATTACGGGTATCAACTGGGGCGATGAGGGCAAGGGCCGCATGGTCGATCTGATCAGCCAGGAGTATGACATCGTTGCACGGTATCAGGGCGGCAACAACGCAGGCCACACCGTGAAGAACGAGCGCGGCAAGTTCGTGCTGAACCTGCTGCCCTCCGGCATCCTGCGCCCCAACGTTGTCTGCGTGATGGGCAACGGTATGGTCATCGACCCGCACCATCTGGACGGCGAGATCAACAAGCTGCGGGAGCAGGGCATTTCCATCACCCCCGATAACCTGAAGATCTCCGACCGGGCCACCATCACCATGCCCTACCATGTCGATCAGGACGGCCTGGAAGAGGCCCGCCTGGCCAAGACCGGCGCACAGTTCGGCTCCACCAAGCGCGGCATCGCCTACACTTACGGTGACAAGTACATGAAGAAGACCCTGCGCATGGGCGACCTGCTCCACCTGGACGACAGCGTGAAGAAGCGCCTGGTGACCATGGTGGATTCCAAGAACCTGGTGATGGAGGGCAGCTACCACTCCGCCCCCATCAGCGTGGACGAGATGTGGGCATGGCTGGAGAAGTATGCCGCCATCTTCAAGGATTACATCTGCGACGTGGGCCAGTATCTGGCTGACGCAGATGCCGCCGGCAAGAAGGTGCTGTTCGAGGCCCAGCTGGGCGCTCTGCGCGACATCGACTTCGGCATCTACCCCTACACCACCTCCTCCAACGTCATCGGCGCTTACGCCCCCATCGGCGCAGGCATCCCGGGCCATAAGCTGACCAACAGCATCGGCGTGATGAAGGCTTACTCCTCCTGCGTGGGCGACGGCCCCTTTGTCACTGAGCTGGCCATGACCGAGGAAGAGAAGCACGCCCTGCGTGAGGCTGGCCACGAGTACGGTGCAGCCACCGGCCGTCCCCGCCGCGTTGGCCCCATCGACCTGGTGGCAAGCCACTACGGCGTGTTCTGCCAGGGCTGCGATGAGGTTGCCCTGACCCTGCTGGACGTGCTGGACTACATGGAGAAGATCCCCATGGTCACCGGCTACAAGCTGACCGACGGCACCATCACCAAGCGCTTCCCCATGGGCATGGCTCTGGACACCGCACAGCCCGTGGTGGAGTATCTGCCCGGCTGGCACTGCGATATCACTGCCGCCCGCAAGTGGGAGGATCTGCCCCAGGAAGCCCGCGATTACGTTGAGTATCTGGAAAAGGCTATTGGCTGCAAGATCACCTACATCTCCGTGGGTGCCGAGCGTGAGGCCTACATCCATCACAACGTCTGATCCGCGCCACAGAACCCGCCGCATTGAAAAGGAAGCGTGACTATGTTTGATATCATCACGGACAGCGCCTGTGACCTGACCCCTGAGACGGCCGCAACACTGAATATTGAGATCATCCCCTTCTATGTCTCGCTGGACGGTGAGCACTACCGCAAGGAAGGCAAGGAGATCGCCGTGCGGGATTTCTACCAGTTCATGGTAGATAACCCCGCGGCCTACCCCAAGACCAGCCTGCCTTCGCTGGAGGATTTTGAAACCGCCTTCCGGGCCCATGCCGAGGCGGGCCGCCCGGTGCTCTGCATCTGCTTTACCAGCAAGATGAGCGGCTGCGTAGGCAGTGCCCGCAACGCCCGGGAGCTGGTGCTGGAGGATTTCCCCGATGCTAAGATCGAGGTCATTGACAGCACCGCTGCCACCGTGACCGAATCCATCGTGGTGGAAAACGCGGTGGCCATGCGGGATGCAGGCTGTACGCTGGACGAAGCCGTGACCTGGCTGGAAGCGGAAAAGATCACCAACCAGATCTTCTTCACGGTGGGTAATCTGGACTACCTCATCAAGGGCGGGCGCATCGGCAAAGTCACGGGCCGTGCCGCCAACATTCTGGGCATCAAGCCCATGATCCTGTTCAAGGAGGGCGAGATCTTCTCCGCTGGTGTGGCCCGCGGCCGCCAGAAGAGCTTTGAGAAGGCCCTCGACCTGCTGATGACCTATCTGGCCGAACACAACGGCACACCCGATGACTACTGCATCACGGTGGGCTACGGCTACGATGCCGACGAGGGCAAGCGGCTCTGGATGCAGACCCGCGCCGCCCTGCGCGCCAAGTACCCCACCTGCGAGTGCAATGTGGTCCTGCTGCAGATCGGCTGCACCATTGCCGTGCACACCGGCCCCTATGCGCTGGGCATGGGTGTGATGCGGCGGTGGAAAAAACAGTAACTCCCTCAGTCGCCTCCGGTGACAGCTCCCTCTAGGAGGGAGCCTTACGGCAGCGAAAAGCCTCCCTCTGAGAGGGAGGTGGCATTGCGTCAGCAATGACGGAGGGAGTTCCCACATAGTAAAAAAGAAGCCCCGACGAATGTCGGGGCTTCTTTTTGTTTTTCAGCCTTGATTTTACGATGCACGATCACAGAAGACGGTGACACGGGTCTTGCCGCCGTAGGTGCAGGTGTACAGCACCAGGGCATAGCCGCTGTGTTCCACTTCCTCCACACTGTGGGGGTCAAGCACTTCGACCTTGTTCACGACGTACTCATTCACGATGCCGTCCATATCGGTGAAGGTGACGCTGTCCCCCGCTGTGAGGGAGGTCAGCTTGCCGAAATGGCTCTCGTAGTTGTGCGCCGCAATGACCAGATCATCGGTGCGGGAAGAGCCGAACTGGCGGCAGGGGGCGATCTTCAGGCGGGGGTAGCTCCACTCGCTCATCACCGGCAGGTCAATGCCGATGGCGGGGATGGAGATCTCGCCCACATATTCGTTGCCATCGACCTCCACCACCGGGAGCTCGGGGTCCAGGGGGCCGCTCTCTGCCTCCGGTTCCGGGGTCTCCACCTTCTGCTGAAGGTCGGCCACCACGGTCTGGGCCTCGGCACCGGCGTGGGCATCCTCGTAGCGGTTGTAGGCGTACAGGCCGCCCGCCGCCAGCAGGAGCACCACACCCAGCACGATGCAGACGAGCCCGGGGGATACTTTACGCATTCTTTTCACGTTTCTTACTGCGCTCCATCAGGTAGGCACCCACGGCCACCAGCACCAGACCGCTTGCCGTCAGAACAGGTATGGGCCAATTCAGCTGACCGGTCTGGATCAGTTTGGGGCCCTCGGCCGGGCGGGCATCCGCCACCACGCTGGCCGGGGCGGTGGGCTCCGGTGCACTAGGGGTGGTGGTTTCAGTCACAGTCGGGCGGGCATCTGCCGGGGCCGGGTTCTCCGGCGTGGAAGGGGTGGGCGGGGTGACGGGATCAGGGTCATACGGGTCCGGGTAGTACGGGGTCTCGATGGCCTTGTAGTTGTTGTTGAAGGTGATGCTGCTCACCTTTTCGTCCATCAGGTCGGCCTGTGTGTGCACGGCCATCCGGGCCACCAGCTTGTCGTTGTCCCACACCACGGAAACGCGCAGATAGTACACGGTTTCATCGTAGGTGCCGCGGGTGTTGACACCGGCGCGCTGCCGCACGGTGTAAACGTAGTAGCCGGGCTTGGTGTAACTGATGGGGCCAAAGCTGCCGGTCTCGCCGTCGGTGATCTCCAGAGTGGTCACCTCGGGCAGGGGCGCATTGTCCACAGCCTCAAGTTCCACAGTCAGTGTTTCCTTTGGGAGAGGTGTTTCCCCCGTGGACTGAATGGAAACCGGAAGCTCCTGCAGCTGTGTATGCTGGTCAGCCGCGGTGGCCGCAAATGCCGCCGGCTGACACAGGCAGAACCCCAACGCAAGCGTCAGGAGTGCTGCCGCGATTTTACGGAACCTCATTTCATCCTCTCCTTTATGAATCCGACGCGGACGGGATCATCCACGCCAGAAGAATGGTGCGTGCATCGGTAAACTCCGTTGAACAGGTGGACAGCGCCAGCACCTGAGCTTCATCGCCCGCCGCTTTCATGGCGGCCAGCGTTTCGGTGTTCAGGTTCAGGGCGTTCTCCTGCGCAAAGGTGTACAACCCCTGCAGGTCGCTGTCCCAGCGCTGGGGCTGGAAGATCGCGCTCTCAGACGAAGGGACCAGCAGACATGCAAAGGTTTGAAGATCATAGGTGCGGTCGGGCAGGATCAGCTCACCGGTGGTGTTCTCTGCAAAGAACTCTACGTCCTTGTAGAGATCCAGATCACCGAACATCTTGCTCTCTTCCATGTGGTGGCCATACAGCAGAGAGTAAGGGTCGGTGAAGTTCTTGTCGCAGTTCACATCCAAAAAGATGCTGCCTGCCAGCGAGAAATCACCGTAAACATCGGTGTTTACATAGGTGAAGTTGTCCTCGCCCTGTACCACAGGGTAGTCGATGGCGGTGTTGTCCAGTGTGACCCACGCGCAGACATCCGGGTTGATGCCCAGCAGCTCCTCAAAGCTTGCGCCGTTATCCGCGCCCGCCTTGGGCTTGAACTGCAAAAGCTCTGCCTGAACATTGTCTGCGGCGGCGTACACCTGCGAGTTGTCCCACAGAGCATAGGCTGAATACGCCCCGGCGACCACCAGGAACAGCACAACCACCGCGCTCACCAGAAAGTCGGCTGCCCTCAACGCTTTTCTCTGCCAATTGATACAGCCCACCTCCGGTTAAACAAATTCAAATAAGTGGTTATTCGTTAGGTTTGTGCTGAGATAACCCCCCAGTCACGCTTCGCGTGCCAGCCCCCGCTAATAGGGGGGCCCTTGGCATGGCGCAAAGCTTCACGGTTTTGCCAAGGCCGCCCCTACTAGGGGCGGTGGCATCCCGCAAGGGACGACGGTGGGGTTTAATCTACCGCGAGCAATTACTCCTCGTCGCGGCGGCGCTTGTTCAGCATCAGGGCCACACCACCAATGGCAACGATGGCCAGCAGTGCAATGTAAGGTGCATTGTCCAGCACAACGCCCATGTCAGGCTCAGCATTATTGGTATTGTGGAAAGCGGTGGTCACGTTAGCAGGAGACTCTTTGTTAATCTGACCAGACACAGTAATACCGCTAAAGGTAACAGCGTTCTGATCTGCGTCCTCAACGGTAACGACATACTTAACATTCTGACCAGAGGTATTAGTAGTATTCAGAACAACATCACTACCACTTACTTCAGAACCATTTTCGAAAACTTCGTACTTGATGCCAGCAGGCAGGTTAGAAAGTTCCAGAGAACCGTTATGACGCAGAGAGACAGTATAGGACTTATCCAGCTCCAGATAGGTATTTGCAGCCAACGGAGTAGTCGCAGTACCCTCGGGTTTAATAGAAACATTGGTGCTAAGAGTACCAACCTGCGGTCCCATGTACAGATTATTGGCATCAACGCCAGTGTCTTTGGTAAATTTAATCGTAAAGGTAAAATCCTTGTTCAGATCAGCAAGTGCACCATGGACAGTCTTGCTCAGGGTCAGGCTCTTAGAATCATAGCTATTCTTGAAAGCATCCTTTGCTTCAACCTTCTTGTTATCACGATACAGTGCAACATAGTAGCCATAGCTATTGGCAATGGGCTGCTTCTGGTCATTCAGCTGATTTACAACTGTGATTTTCATGGTCAAGGCACTATCATTTGCAGAGACACCAGGATACTTCACAGTATCTTCACTCAGAGTATAGGTATACTCACCAACCGTTTTCTTCTTGGTCTCACCCAGAAGTTTCTCAATGTCAACAGTAAAATCTGCAGTATAGGTTTTACCCGCAACAAATGCTTTAATGACCTTATCCTGTCCTGCTTCAAATTTAGCAGCAGTTGTTGCACCAGCAACAGCAGTATTGCCAGAATCGGCAACACTAAAAGTAAATTCCATCTCGTTAGGAGCAGTACCGTTCTTAACTTCCAGGCTCTTGGTCAACGTAAGGGTTGCATCACCCGTCTGGAACATTTTTGCATTACCATCATTATCTTTAACACTGATGGTCTTATTACTCGGCTCCGTCGCAAACGCTGCGGTTGCGCCGACGGTGAGCATCATGGCGGCAGCCAGAACGCCCGCGAAGAATTTCTTCAGTTTCATTGTTATTCCTCCCTAGTAAGAAATAGTTCGTACTCCTGTGCCGCGGCCCAAACTCCGCGGTTCACAGGCAGGATGCCGGCAGCTTCTTCCGGCTTCCGTGGTATTACAGACTGCGTCGCCGCAGTAGTGTAATTACTTTTGCTTGCACATCCTCCAGCGGAACCGGGCCAAAGTCCCGGCTGTCCTCGGATTGTGTGCGGTAATCGCCCAGCACAAAAACGCAGTTTTCCGGCACCGTGTAGGGGTACTCCAGCGCGTCTTTTGCGTAGGTGGGGTAGAGGATCTCGCCGCTCTGCACCGCGCCGTTCACCACAAGGGTGCCGCTGTCGTCCAGAGCCACAAGGTCGCCCTCGCGCCCAAGGATGCGGCCCACCCGGAGCTTGCCGTCCTGGGTGTAGACCACAACGTCGTTTTTTGCGTAGGTTTTTTGCAGGCGGTAGCAGATGAGCAGGTCGCCATCCTTTACCGCGGGGAACATGCTGCTGCCCTTGGCCTGCGTGAGCAGGAACACCTGCGTGAACAGCACCCAGGCGCACAGCAGGATCACCACAACGCGGCCCAGCAGGCTGATAAAATCCTGCCGGTTCTCAGCGTCCAGCCTGCGGCGGCGCACCGCCTTTGCCCCCAGCTTCAGGGCTTCATTGTCCAGCGGGTGCATCGGAATGCGCCTCCTTTTGGGGGTCAGAGCTGTCTGCTTTGGTGGTATCCAAGGGCAGGCTTCCGGTCTGCTGCTCCAAGAGCACATTATAGCGGGTGCGCTCGGCGCGGATGGCTGCTTCGTACAGGGCGTAAAGCTCTTCCAGCTTCTTCCACATTGCCGCTTCGTCCACGCCGCCCAGCAGGTTCTTGCGGAATTTCACCGTCCGGAACCATTGGATGATCGCTTCCTGCTCCGGGCTGATGCAGCTTTCCTCTGCACCGGCCAGCCGCTGGGGCGCTTTCTTCTTCGCCATGCGGTCAGCCCCCTTTAGTCATCTTCCTTACGGTGCTTGCGCAGCATCAGCAGGATGCCGCCGCCAGCCACCACAGCAAGGATGACGATGTAAGGCAGGGTATCGAGGAGGACACCGGTGTCGGGTTTGAGGGTGCAGTGGTTGGTCACGGTAATTGCCAGCTCATTCTGTTCAGTTGCATTGTTGCCATCTGCATCACAGGCCATTAGCACCTGTTTGCCATCCTTCAGCACTAACTTATAGTAGAAGGTACGGCTTGCATCGGTAACAGCGGTATCATGGCCGGTGGCCTTGGTCTCATACCCACTGTCTGCGCCCAGCGTCTCCACCACAGCAAATACGGCATCCATGGGCACATTTTTCAGAGTAATGCTACCGTTGTGCGTCAGGGTGAAGTTGGACAAATTGCCATTCTCAAACATTGCGTCGCTGTTCTCCAGCCCGGTAATGCTGAAGGCAAAGTCCTTGTGGGTATCGCCCATCAGGCCGGTGACAATTTTGGAAATACTAACATCAGCGGTCTTCTTCTCGTAGAAGTTCGAGAAGGTTATAGACTGGTTGCTGTGTTCCTTATTCATGGTCACACTACCAGCAGTTACGCCTTCGGCACCATCTACAAGGGTTCTTGTCAAGTCGTAACCATTAACATCAGCCTTCTTGACATCTTCTTTGAAATAATATGTGTAATCCGTATTTGCTTCAACAACTTCATCGAACACATGGCTTACAGAAACATAAGGTCCATTCTCATCATCATAGCCGTTCGTCCAAATATCACCACTAAAATCAACCGCTGTCAGCGCCTGGTCAGCAATACCACGATGAGCCACACTTCGGTTATAAGAAATGAAACCGCTATTCCCTAATATCTTAGCTTCTTCCTCTGTCAAACCATAGAACTTCTTGGTAACAGTAACACGGCCTGTGCCGGAAGTTGGCGGTGCAACGTTCTGGCTGAACCAGACATCATCCAGCAAGTTACCCATAGTCTTAGTCTGGTTAGTCTGGTCGTCGTCAGAAGCAGTAGAAATTGCTGCAAAGAAGAATCGGGTCAAATATTGGCCCTTCGGAATCGTATAGGTTCCGTTACTCTCCGTCCAGCTAGAAGTGGAATATTTAGCATACCAATTGACCCCATTCCATTTCCTAGTACCAGATAAATCCTTGATAGCAGCCGTTGCCTCGTATACATAAACTGTGTAAGTTTTCTTATTCTCTGTAATGGGATTTTCGCCATTTTTATTTGGACACCTAGCAAGCAGGGCTTCCAACTGATCCTGTGTAGTAACATCTTTCACAAGTTCAAGTGGTGCAATCACCATGGCCATTGTGTCACTTCCACTCTGAATAACACTACTGGACTGGTCTTTATAACCTCTGCGCGTACGCGCTCTATGGTAGAAACGCCAATTCATTTGTTGGCCCGGCTTTGTCAAAACATCCTGATATAGAGCACCTGCGCCTTCAGCATTTAGCTCTGCAAACTGGTTACCAGTATTTGCACTTGCACAACCATACGCTTTTGCCGTTCTAGACAACTCTACATTTTTCCATTTATTGCCATTTGCTTGTAGCTCATAGACCGATGTCATCGGAAGATTCTCATCAGCATTGCCAATTTCGATTTTGTGTTGACCATCAGTTATTGCAGTTGTCTTCCACACCAGCTTAGGAGCCGCATCAGCGTTGATCTGATCTGTACCATTACTGTGCTCATCTTCAAAGCCACCATTTTTCAGCTCATCGTTATAATTAACCGTCAAACTAGCTTTTTGGCTTTGAGTGTCTTTAGCAATGGTCACAGTATAAGTCAAATTAGCGCCATCCGTGTAGACGACATCAACCCAGCCGCCATTTTCTTCACGGCTATAAACACCATTTGTTATCTCAAGGCGGTCAACAACAGTACCACCCTTCTTCCAGGTCACAGTAAAGCCATTCTTTTTTAGCAACGTTCCTGCTTCTGCGCCTTCATAATCCCTGCCGTCCGCAGTGATATTCAGAACGTAGTGGCCACTGTTTGCAATATCGTCCTTGATAGAAACTTTTGTGATGCTATTGATATCCAGCGTATCAACTGCATACCCATCCGTCCGCACAACCACAAAGGGGCTGAAGCTGGTGGTCTCAAAGGTCAGGGTGCCGTTGGTATAAGTAAGGACATCCAGAATCTCCACATTGCCATCAGAGGTCTCGTGGAGCACTTTCAGCGTGTTGGCAGTTGCACCTTCCATTGCCGGCAGTTTGTCCAGACCGGAGACGGTGACGGTGGCCTTTTCACCCTTGGCAGGCTGCACCGTGTTGCCCTTGGCATTTTTGGGGGAGATCTTCAGGCCCAGAATGGGAGCCATACTACCAAAATCATTCGAGTGGCTCTCATAGAAGCTCTCCATATCGTCATCACCCATGTGGATGACGCTGAGGCTATGGGCGGCAGAGGGCAGGTTTTTCACCTCCACCGGCAGGGTTGTGGTCTTCAGTTCGCCGTCCTCGTCCTCGTAGGAAGCAGAGGCCTTGGTTTCCAGATCCACAGGCACGGGGTTCTTGTCCACCAGATCCTCGTGATCCACGTCCTCTTCCTCATCAGAGCCAACGGTGCCGTCCTTCCATGCGGCGTAGACGTTCACGGTGGTGGTCTTGTCGTCCAGAATGTTGCTGGTGGGGTCGGTGAGGTTCAGGCGCACCCGGTTGCCAAACTCGTCCAGCGTGTACCAGTAGTCAAACTGCCGCAGTTCGCCCTTGGGGTCCCGGTTGGAGGAGGGGTTCTCGATGTAGCTGCTGTAATCCGCAATGGTCTCTGCCCGGGGCACAGCCTGAATGAAGTACAGGTTCCACAGAACCTCACCGTTCCGGGCCAGATACTCGCTTTCCGTCATATTGTTGATCTGTGCCTGAGCGGTAATGTCCTTCAGGTCGTTGGCGTTCAGCTCCTTCAGCCAGAAGCGGTAGACCACCATGTCCTGCAGCTTTTTGATCTCGTCGCCGGAAACGACCACTTTGTCATCAGGCTTTTCCACCACGTCGTCCTCGCCGGACCACTGGGTCACGGGGTCGGTACCGGTGCTGGAGCTGGGGCCGTATTCAATGACGGTGCCCCACTCCGTTTCCTTAACGTTGGGGCCGCCGTCGAGGTTGTCCTCCCCGCCTTCTACAGGCCGGGCAGCTTCGTCCCCGCCGAAACCGGCAATTTCACCGTCATCTACAGACCGGGTGGCTTCTTCCTCGCCGAAACCGGCAAATTCGTCGTCAGGATAGGATGCCACGCCGTCATCTACGGGCCGGGAGGCCTCTTGATTAACCTGAGGATCGATCAGACCCTCCGTTGCAAACACCGGCACAAGGCAGGTGCAGATGACCGCAAGCGCCAGACAAAGCGCAAAAACGCGCTTCACCAGCCTATCTTTTTTTCCGTGATGATTTTTCCGCACAGTGGAGCCCTCCCTGCATCATAGTATTTTTGGCAAAGCCGAGAAAAAAGATATCCAACCTTTGTCGGCCTTTTTTCTCTCGGCAGGTTATTTTTACCAGACAAACCCATTATCGTAATTATAGCATGTATATCCAGTATTTTCATTAGTGAAATTTTATTTTTCCTTCCCCTTTTCAGACAAAATATTCTGCGATATACAGCACGTTATGAACCGCCGTAATATATTGCGGGGAGTAGCGCAGTCTAACTTATCCGCACCGTCCGCCGCATTGATATATCACGCAGTTTTGTGTTGTACATTCGCAGTTTCACTCTCTATAATACATGAAACGCAGATTCCTTTCACTTTTTTTCGGGATTTTTTGAAAAAATTTTCGGAGCCCTCTCAGTCTCGCAAAGCTCGACAGCTGGGGTTAAACCTCTCAGTCACGGGCTTCGCCGTGACAGCTCCCCTAGTAGGGGAGCCCTTGGCAGACCGTCGCGTTTTCGGGGTCTGGCGCTTCGCTCCTGTTTGCCCTGCTGACGCAACGTTATTTCTGCCTTGCGGCAGATGATGCCCTTGGAGCGCCAGCGATCAGATCGAAAAATGAATCTCATGCCAAGGCCTCCCCTACTAGGGGAGGTGGCATCGAGCGTCAGCGATGATGACGGAGAGGTTTTGCACCAAAAAGCGCCCCCATCACTCAAAGGAGCAATGGGGGCGCTTTACCATATTACAATGGGTTCCGCTTACTCAGCCTTGGGGGCCTCGGGAGCCTTTGCTTCCTCAGCCTTTGCGGCGGGCTCTGCCGGAGCGGCAGGAGCGGCAGCGGGCTTCGGAGCCTGCTTCACCACGGGCTTGGGAGGATTCGGATCGTCCTTCAGCGGGAAGAGGATGATGTGCTTGGGGCACTTCTGGGCACACATGCCGCAGCCCTTGCACTTGTCGTAGTCGATGCGGGCCACGCCGTCCACAACGTGGATGGCATCGAACTTACAGGTGCGCTCGCACATGCCGCAGGCAATGCAGGAGGTGGTGCACAGCTTGTTTGCCACAGCACCCTTATCCTGATTGGAGCACATGACCACGGGCTTGCGGGGGCCGCCTGCGTCGATCATAATGACGTGCTTGGGGCAGATGTTGGCGCAGGCACCACAGCCGGTGCACTTGTCCTTGTCCACCTTGGCCACGCCGTCCACAATGTGGATGGCATCGAACTTACACACCTTGGTGCAGTCGCCCAGGCCGATGCAGGCAAAGGTACAGGTCTTGGGGCCGCCGTACAGGGTGGCAGCAGCGGCGCAGGTCTGGATGCCCTTGTACTCGTAGCTGGGCTTGCAGTGCTCGGAGTTGCCCTGGCACTGGACCACAGCCTTCTTCTCCACAGCGCTTGCCTCGCCGCCCATGATCTTAGCAATGGCGGCAGCAGCCTTGGGGCCGCCGGGTGCGCACTTGTCGCAGGGAACGCCGTCCATAACAACGGCCTTTGCGTAGTCGGCACAGCCGGCGTAGCCGCAGCCGCCGCAGTTTGCACCGGCCAGGCAGGCAGAAACTTCTTCAATACGGGGGTCTTCCTCAACCGCCATGAACTTTGCGGCCAGCACCAGAACAACGGCACCGATCGCGCCCACGATGGTACAGAGGATCACAGCAGATACAATATTCATAATCCTGTTCCTCCCTTACAGCGTCACGTTGAACAGGTTTTCGACGAGACCGCCGAAGCCCATAAAGGACAGGCTGGTGATGGCTGCTGCGATCAGGGTGATGGGCAGGCCCTTGAAGGGTGCCGGGGGATCGCAGGCTTCCACACGCTTGCGCACGCCGCTGAACATGACCATGGCCAGCATAAAGCCGACACCTGCACCCACGGCACAGACCAGAGCCTCAATGTAGGCAGCGGCAAAGCCAAGGGTAGCAACGTCTGCGCCGTAGTCGTCCACGACCAGAATGGTCACGGCCAGCACGCAGCAGTTGGTGGTGATCAGGGGCAGGTAAACGCCCAGAGAATTGTACAGTGCAACAACATACTTCTTCAGGAAGATCTCGATGAACTGCACCAGCACTGCAATGACCAGGATGAACACGATGGTCTGCAGGTAGCCCAGGTCAGCCGGGTTCAGAACGAAGATCTGGATGGGGAAGGTGACAGCCGTTGCCACCAGCATAACAAAGATAACAGCGCCGGACATACCAATGGAGGAATCCAGCTTCTTGGAAACGCCCAGGAACGGGCAGATACCGTAGAACTTCACCAGCACGTAGTTGTTCACCAGGATCATGCTGAAGAAGATCGCAGCAAGTTTGACTAACATCTTATTCTGCCTCCTTCTTCAGGTTGTCGAGGTCGCAGCAGCTCTTGCGCTCGATGCGGGCATCCAGCTTGCCTTCCAGCCAGACGCAGCCGGCCATCAGCACGCCGTAGCAGAAGAATGCGCCGGGAGCCTGGGTCATAATGCTCATCTTGGCCATGCTCTCGGGCAGGACCTGGAAGCCCAGCCAGGTGCCGCTGCCCAGGATCTCACGGATGGAGGCCATCAGCACAACGGTGAGGGTGTAGCCGATGCCCATGCCGATGCCGTCCAGTGCGGAATCCACCACATTGTTCTTGCAGGCAAACATCTCGGCACGGCCCAGAATGATGCAGTTGACAACGATCAGGGGCAGGAACACGCCCAGTGCGGTGTACAGGCTGTCCATGTAGGCGTGCATCACCATCTGAACGATGGTCACGAAGCCTGCAATGATGACGATGTAGCAGGGCAGATGGACTTTAGCGGGGATCACGTTGCGCAGCAGCGAGATCAGGATGTTGGAGCACACCAGCACGAAGGTGAAGGCTGCGCCCATGCCCAGCGCGCTGGAAACTGCCGTGGTAACAGCCAGGCAGGAGCAGGTGCCCAGAACCAGACGCAGAACGGGGTTTTCTTTGATGATGCCGTTGGTAAGGATGCTTACCTTGGACTTGTTTTCGCTTGCCATTTCTTACCAACCTCCTTTATGCCAACTCGTTGTAGCAGTTGATGCAATCGTTGATGGCGGCAAACAGAGCCTTAGAGGAAATGGTTGCGCCGCTGTATGCGTCGTAGCCCTGGCCCAGGGTGATGTTCTGGGTGCCATCCATGCCATCGAACTGAGCAAGGAAGCTGTCGGTGGCAACGTTGCTGCCGATGCCCTTGGTCTGGGTAGAAGCGTCCACCCAGATGCCGGTGACAGTGCCGTTGGTGTCGAAGCCGATGATGACGGACAGGATGCCGCCGTCAAAGCCCTTTTCCTCAGCCTTGATGGCCAGGGAGCCGTCGGTGGCCTTTACAGCACCGGTGATGTTCTCGGTGGTGTAGTCGGTCACTTCCTCCAGATCGGAGGCGCTGGAAACGGTGGGCATCACGTCCACATAGGCAGCCAGCGTTGCGGCCTTCTGGTTTTCCTCAATGATGGGAGCCGTAAAGGAGTTGACCATGGCCAGCAGCAGGCTGACGATCAGTGCGATCACGCTCAGCACAACAACAGGCTTTACACTGGTCTCCCAGGAAGAATTCTTATTCATTTGCCAGCACCCTCCTTTGCTTTCTTTGCAGGCTTAACATAGCCGTAAGGAGTCTGACGGGTCCAATCGTTGATAAAGGGGACCCACAGGTTCATAAACAGCAGCGCGAAGGAAACGCCCTCGGCGTAGCTGCCCCACTGACGGATGGCGAAGGTGACGATGCCCAGGCACAGGCCGTAGATCAGTTTGCCCTTCAGGGTAAAGGGGCTGGTAACATAGTCCGTTGCCATGAACACAGCACCGAACATCAGGCCGCCGGACAGGATGCCGACCAGTGCGCCGTGCAGGCTGCCGGTGGAGATCAGGTAGAAGATAAACATGCTGCCGATGTAAGAAGCGGGGATGGCGATGCTGATGGTCTTGGTGGCCACCATATAAATCAGGCCCAGCAGGATGGCCAGAGCGCAGGTCTCGCCCAGAACACCGCCGTGCACACCCATAAACAGGTCCAGCAGGCTCAGCTTGCTGGTGTCAGCCACAGCCAGCGGGGTAGCGCTGGACAGCTGGTCAACTGCTGCATCGGGGAACACCCAATTGTTCATGGAACCCGCAAAGCTGATGAACAGCACGATACGGCCGACCAGTGCAGGGTTTGCAAAGTTCATGCCAATGCCGCCGAACAGCTGCTTGACCACGATGATGGCAACCAGGTCGCCGATGATGAGCTGGCCGATGGGCATGCCCACGGGCACGTTCATGGCCAGAATGATGCCGGTGACCACAGCGGACAGGTCGCTGATGGGGTTTGCCTTCTTCAGCAGCTTGCAGTACAGCCACTCAAAGGCCACGCATGCCACAACGGACACTGCGGTGACCAGCAGGGCACGCGCGCCAAAGATGATTGCAGAGGCCACCACACAGGGGCACAGGGCAACGATCACGTTGGCCATCAGGCTCTGGGTCGTTTCCTCACTGCGCAGGTGCGGGGAGGCCGAAACAATAAGCTTCGTATCCATTACTTATTGCCTCCTTTTTTGATTTCACCGAGATAGAATGCCTTGGCCAGACCCATCATCTGGGTGCAGGGACGCTTGGCCGGGCAGACGAAGGTGCAGGAGCCGCAGTTGAAGCAGTAGTCAACGTGCAGCTTGCCCAGCTCCTGGACGTCGCGGGCAGCGTAAGCCTGGTTGACCTCCACGGGCTCCAGACCCATGGGGCAGTACTCCACGCAGCGGCCGCAGCGGATGCAGGGGTTGACCTGTGGGGGCTCTGCAGCAGCGGCGCTGAGCATGATCAGGCCGGAGGTGGTCTTGGTGGTGGGGTAGCTCAGGTTCTCCACAGCAGGGCCCATCATGGCACCGCCGGCAACCACCTTGCCCAGCTCCACGCCGCCCTTGATACCGGCAGCGTTCAGAACATCCTCGTAGGCAGTGCCCACGGGAACGATCAGGTTCTGGGGCTTTGCGCAGGCATCGCCGTCCACGGTGATGGTGCGCTCGACCACCGGCATACCGGTAGCCAGGTACTTGCCCAGGGTAGAAACAGAGGTCACGTTCATCACAATGGCACCTGCATCTGCGGGCAGACCGCCGTGCGGAACCTCGCGGCCCAGGCACTTCTCGATCAGGATCAGCTCTGCGCCGGTGCCGTAAACACTGGGCAGTGCCTTGACCTCGATGGCGGGCTTGTCTTTGGTCTTCTGGTTCAACAGCTCGATGCACTCGGGCTTGTTGTTCTCAATGCCGATGACACACTTCGGGATGCCGGTGTACTTCAGCACGGCCTCGATGCCGCGGACGATATCATCGCTGCAGTTCAGCATCTCCTGCGTGTCGCTGGTCAGCCAGACTTCGCACTCGGAAGCGTTGATGAGCAGGGTGTCCACGGTCTGCTTGGGCTGCAGCTTGACATCGGTCGGGAAGCCTGCGCCGCCCAGACCCACCAGGCCGCACTCACGCACGGCTGCCAGGAAGCTGGCCTTGTCGGTGACCTCGGGTGCCTTCACGGCAGGATCCACGGTCTGCTTGCCATCGGTCTTGATGACAACAGAGTCGCACATCCGGCCATTGGAGAGACGGAAGGGTTCCACAGCGGCCACAGTACCAGAAACACTGGAGTGGATATTTGCAGAGACAAAACCGCCTGCCTCGCCGATCTTGGTGCCAACAAACACTTCGTCGCCCTTTTTGACCAGGGCTTTCGCCGGAGCGCCGATGTGCTGGCTCATCAGGATGCGTACCTGCGCGGGCAGAGGCATCGGAACTGGTTTGCTTGCAGCGGTTGCCTTGTCATGCGGCGTATGCGCGCCAAGCGCCGCACGTTTCAGCTTGTTCAACATGGAATAAATCCCCCATTCTGCTTGAATTGCCACCCCTGCCCTCATGCGGGCGCACTGCGGCAGGGACAGCAGCTGCTTAACACAGTTATTGTATCATTTTACAGCCGGAAGTTCAACGACAACAGCACCAAAATGATGCAATTTCCTCATTTTTCTTTGCCATTTTTAACGATTAGTCGTATCTAACCAATTGTTTTTTTATTAACAACCACCAACTTCACGCAACTTTACTACCGTTTGCCTTTCTGCCGGGATTATGGTATACTGTTGCTAATGACCCTGCGGAACGTCCCCTGCTCCGCATTTGAACGACCGGGCCATGCCCGCCAAGGAGGATCGGATACCATGAAAGTTCTCAAAGCTCTGCTTGCCATCTTCACGTTCTTAGCCGCCGCACTCACCTGCACGCTTCTCTTTGTGCAGGACAGAAACGCCCCCCACTATATCAAGATCTACGAGAACGAGCAGTAAGCAGTTTCTCTGACAGACAAGATCCCCCGGAAAGCGGCCCGCGCCGCCCTCCGGGGGATCTTTATGCTTTATGGTTTCTTTCCTCTGTATCGGGGAACGCTCAGTTCACGTCGAACAGGCAGACCAGCTGATAGACTGTACCATTTTTCGTTTTGACGAACGCCACACCGATTCTGTCTGCCAGATTGTATGCACTGGTATCTTTGAACAGCACATCATACTTGGCACTGCCCTTCACCGCCGGGTTGCCACTTGTCAGACCAGGAATCACATTTTTATCCGTCAGGCCAACTACAACCTTCGCATTGCCGCCCATTTTTGCGACAATTTTCTGATACTCTTCTGCGTAAGTAACGGACTTCTCACGGTTTTCCAGCCAGTTGATCAGCAGTTCTTTTGTGATCTCGCTGTACTTTGCACTGTAATACACCTGACCCAAGCCCTCCTTGGAGTCTGCTGCCATGTGATTCACAGTGTCAACCACGTTAGCAGTATCGACATCCGGAATCACCTTATCCGGGTCGGTGGTGCCACCGTCGCAGGCGGTCAACATTGCCAGTGCCAGAACACCGGCCAGAACAAGTGCCAGAACTTTTTTGAAACGTTTCATTGCAATGCCTCCTTGATGTTATTTAATCGTTATCTTCACACCCGAGCAGGAATCTTATGTAGGCAAAGGTGCGCTCCTGCCCCAGATCCCGGACCATCAGCAGCAGCTTTTCCAGCAGCGCTCTTGTTTCGGGATGGAGCAGATAGTGATCCTTGCTCTTTTCATAATACTGCCACGGGGATGCGTCGGTGTACTTGTCGCCCAGATAGATCTGGCTGGCCGCCACGCGGTCGCAGACCATCTCGCAGACATAGCGCAGGGGCATTTTCATGCCGCCCAGGCCGGATTTGTTGGTGGAGTAGTCGATCCAGTATTCCAGATGGTGCTTGTTGCGGCCCTTATGGTGGAGCCATGCCGAGGAATAGCCCCGGGCGGCGCGCTCTGCCTCGTTGGGGCTGTGGTCGCCCTGATAGTAGATGCAGCCCGGGATGAACTCGGTGGGGCTGTACTTGCTCAGGTCATGGGTCAGGCCCTGCCGATAAAGGCCGCATTCAAAGCAATATTTCATCACCAGCAGTTTATGCCGGGTGATGGTCTCAAAGTGTCCCTTGATGTTCATTGGAGGGTACCTCCCCGGAATCTTACCGTTACCCTGCCCTCTTTCAACCTGCGCAGATCGTCGCTCTCCGAAAAATCCTCCCGGTCACGGGTCAGGTTGGGGTTGTAGTAGGGGTCATCCAGAATGTTTTCCTTGCCGTGGATGGTGTAGAGCCGCTGCTGCTCCGCCGCAAAGCGGGCCGCCTTAACGGGGTCTTTCTCATCCCCGCCCCGGCTCTTGCTCTCATAGTGGATGAGCTCGGCGTAGGGGGTCCAGGCAATGCGGTAGCCCGCATCCCGCACCCGCAGGCAGAAGTCCACATCGTTGAAGGCCACGGCGAACTGCTCGTCCAGCCCGTGCATCTCGTCATAGACGGCGGTCTTTACCAGCAGGCAGGCACCGGTCACGCCGGAGAAGTCCTGCACGGTAGAGGTGCGGAACAGATAGCCGCTGCCGCCCTTCTTCTTATACTTGTGGCTGTGGCCCGCGTAGCCGCCCAGACCCGTCACGATCCCTGCGTGCTGGATGGTCTCATCCGGGTACCAGAGCATGGCACCGCAGATCGCCGCGCCGCCGGGGTGGGCGCACTGCCGGAGCAGCTCCGTGAGCCAGTCGCCGTTTACCACTTCCACATCGTTGTTGAGCAGCAGCAGGTAGTCGCCCTCTGCCGCTTTCCGGCCAAAGTTGTTGATGGCCGAGAAGTTGAAGCCCTTGCCCGGGTAGGTGACCACCTTCAGGCCGTCGTACCGCTGCCGGGCCTTCTCGTAATAGGCAAAGGTGGCCGGGTCTGTAGAGTTGTTCTCAATGACGATGACCTCGAACCGGTCCCAGGTGGTCTTTTTCCAGATGCTCTGCAGGCACTTTTCCAGATCCTCGGTGTGATCCTTGTTGGGGATGAGGATGCTCACCTTCGGCTCCCCCACAATGTCCCACCTGACCCGATAGGTACTGGGGTACAGGCCATCCTCTATGGTGCCGGTGCGGCCGGTGCGCTCCAGATGGTCGGCCAGCGCCTTCTTTGCCGCTTTGGCAACATAGGGCTTGGCATCGGTGCCGCCGGAGGTCGAGCCTTCGTGCACCCGCCAGTAGTAGAGCACCTGCGGCACATGGGCCGCGCCGCCCACCTGCTCAATGAGCCGGAGGAAGAGGTCGTGGTCCTGACTGCCATCACATTCGGGGCGTTCCCCGCCCACCTGCTCGAACAGCTCCCGCCGGAACACGGCCAGATGGCAGATGTAGTTGCAGCAGAGCAGGTAATCCGGGGCGTAATCGGGCTTGAAGTGGGCCACCAGCGGCTTTTCAATCTTTTTGGTGAAGAGGGCCTCGTCGCTGTACAGGAAGCCGTCCGGCTCCCCTGCCTCACGCAGCTGCCGGATCGCCCGGCCCATGGTGTACATGGCGTGGGGCGCAAGGATGTCATCATGGTCGGCCAGCGCCAGATATTCCCCCGATGCCAGTTCAGCGGCGGCGTTGGTGTTGGCCGCAATGCCCTTGTTTTCGATCTTTTTGTATACGATGTGTTGATATTTTGCCTGATATTCCCTTACGATATCCCCCACACTGCTGTGGGCGGCATCGGAGGCATCCGCCAGGCAGAGCTCACCATTGGGGGCGGTCTGGTTCACAAAGGAATCCAGAAACTGCCGCAGAAACACCTCAGGAGTATTATACAACGGTGTCAACACGGAAATCGTCGAAAGTTGGCAGTTTTCAAAATTTTTTCCTGCCATTTCGGCTCTCTGGGCTTCCAGCACCTTTTTGGCGGGCAGGTAGCGGGCCTTTTTGCCAAAGCACCGCCGCCTGACAAAGCCTGCGCCCCGGGCCAGCATGGTGCCCAGACCCTCGTCCTTTGTCAGCTGGACCGCATAGCCTGCCAGCTCTCTGGCACGTTTCAATCGCACATTCATGGCTCAGGCCTCGCCGCGCTGGGTGGCCTTGTAGGCCGCGCAGACTGTCTCGGTATCGCCGTTCATTTTCAGATGGCCGTGGCTCAGCCATGCCACCTTGCTGCACATCCGCTCGATCTGCTCGATGGAGTGGGACACCAGAATGACGGTGGTGCCGCCTGCCATCAGCTCCTTCATCCGCTTTTCGCATTTCTGCTGGAACAGGAAGTCGCCCACCGAGAGCACCTCGTCCGCGATCAGGATATCGGGCTTGGTGATGGTGGCAATGGCAAAGCCGATGCGGGCCACCATGCCGGAGGAGTAGTTTTTCAGCGGTACATCCAGGAAGTTCTGCAGCTCGCTGAACTCCACGATCTCGTCGAACTTCTCGTCCAGATACTTGGGCGAGAACCCCAGCACCGTGCCGTTGAGGTAGATGTTCTCCCGGGCGGTCAGGTCCATATCAAAGCCCGCACCCAGCTCGATGAGCGGGGCGATGGTGCCGTTGACGGTGACCTTGCCCCTGGTGGGCTTGTACACGCCCGCAATGGTCTTGAGCAGGGTGGATTTGCCCGAGCCGTTCAGGCCCACCAGACCGTAAAAATCGCCGGGCATGATGTCCAGGCTCACGTCCTTCAGGGCGTAAAACTCGTCGTACTGCAGGCGGCCCTGCACCATGGCCAGCAGATATTCCTTCAGGCTCTCGTGCTTTTCGGTGGAGAGGTTGAAGCACATGGACACGTTGTCCACTTTGATGATCGGTTCCATTCTTCTCCCCTCCTTAAATATGCAGCACAAAACGGTCCTGCGTTTTGCGGAACATGTGCACGCCCACCCACATGGAGACCACTGCGCAGATGCCGCAGACCGCAAACATGTTGAGATCCAGCGGGATGCCCCACATCAGGGTGCGGCGGAAGCCGGTGATATACCAGTACATGGGGTTCAGCTTGATGATCTGCTGCATGTTGAACCCGCCGATGGAAAAGGTCATCTGGGTGGGGTCATAGAAGATGGCGGAGAAGTAGAGCAGCGCCGTGATGAACACGCTCCAGATGTGCATGATGTCCCGGAAGAACACCGTTGCCGCCGCCAGGAACAGACCCACCCCCAGGCTGAAGAAGAAGAGGGTGATGAGCGGGTAGAGCGCTTCCAGAAGGGTCAGGTGGAAGGGCGCACCGGTAAAGATCATCACCAGCAGCAGGGCCACAAAGCTGAACACGCAGTTCACCATGGCAAAGCAGCACTTTTCCAGCGGGAAGATATACTTGGGGATATACACCTTTTTCAGCAGGGGGGCGGCGCTGAGCACGCTGCTCATGCTGGAGGAGGTGGCCTCGTTGAAGAAGTTGAAGAGCAGCTGACCGCACATCAGGAACACCGGGAAGTTGTCGATGCCGCTGCCCCGCATATCCATCAGGCTGCTGAACACAGCCCAGTAGACCAGGCACATCAGCAGGGGGTTCAGCACGCTCCACAGCACACCCAGCACGCTGCGGCGGTATTTCAGCTTGAAATCACGGCTGACCAGATTCCACAGCAGATAGCGGTAGCGCCAGAAGCCGTTGAACATTCCTTTCAGTTTCGCCACGGGCTATCACCACTTTTCAAAGAATTCAAACTTCTGGGCTGCAAAGGGCTCATGCAGCTTGTCCTTTGCGCTGGTCTTGTGCTCACAGCCGCAGTCGGGCCACTGCACGTTCACGGTGGGGTCATCGTAGGGGATGCCGCCCTCGCTGGTGGGGTCATAGACATCGGTGCACTTGTAGCAGAACTCGGCCACATCGCTCAGCACCAGGAAGCCGTGGGCAAAGCCCTCGGGGATATAGAACATCTTCTTGTTCTCCTCGCTCAGGGTCACGCCCACCCACTTGCCAAAGGTGGCGCTGTGGGGGCGGCAGTCCACGGCAACATCATAGACCTCGCCCTTGGTCACACGCACCAGCTTGCCCTGGGTGTGGTTCTTCTGGAAATGCAGGCCGCGCAGCACGCCGCGGGTGGAGCGGCTCTGGTTGTCCTGCACGAACTCCTTGTCGATGCCGGCAGCAGCAAACTGATCCTTCTGGTAGGTCTCCATGAAATAACCGCGGTCATCACCGAACACCTGCGGCTCAATGACCACAACACCGGGGATCTCGGTCTCAGTAAACGTAAACTTGCCCATATTTCTTTTTCCTCTCTGTTTTCTTTCAGAAATTTTTGTCTGTTTGTAGTATATGGAAAAGTCCTTGCGGGCTTTTGCGCGATTTTCAGACGGCTCGTTGCCTGTCAAGCCCACCCTCTCCGTCAGCGCTGCGCGCTGCCACCTCTCCCAAAGGGAGAGGCAGCGCATCTCCTGGATCCAGCAGCTGCTGGCCATGAGCTGCTATCGGCTCTCCCTTCGGGAGAGCTGGCGCAAAGCGCCTGAGAGGGCGAGGCCGTCAATGTCTCGCCTTCTGTTTCCTGCGGAGCTTCGCCCTCAGCCGCACCACGCCGAACGCCGCAAGGGCAGCCAGCACGGTGGCACCGACTGAGATGGCCAGCAGGCCGCCTGCGATCCTCTTCGGCCCCACATCCCGGGAGGCGGGCAGGGTGGCGTTGGCGCTCTTGGCCAGCAGCTCCTCCAGCCCGGTCACAGCGGCAGGCACCCGGACGCTGGCCGTTTCCTGCACGTCCCGCCCATGAATGGTATACACCGCATACACCGCCGGGTCAACCCCCAAGAGGTATCGTTCGGGCAGTTCCAGTGTGACCGACACATCCGCAGCGGTCAGGCCGTCGGCCAGTAGCAGCTTCACGCCCGGGTCAGAAACCGTCACCGTGCCCAGCGTGCTGCCGCCGCCCGCCACTTCCAGCTCCCCGGTCACGCCCTGGGCAGGGATCTCGGTGTAGCCGGTGTAGCGGGCAAAGGCATCGTCCAGCAGGGTGCGGACATCGTTGTATTTGTCGGTCTTGATCTGGCTCTGCATGGTCACGCAGATCAGCCGCACACCGTTCTGCTCCGCCAGGCAGACATAGCTGTACCGGGCAATGTTGGTGTAACCGATCTTGGAGCCCAGAATGGCCGGGATATAGTACCGGCTGGAGCTCACCCGCATTTTATCCTGCTGGTGGAAGTACCGGGTCACGGGCTGGACATTGGTCGGGCCCATGGTGTACATCTCGTTCCGGGTAAACAGGGTCTCGAACCCGGGCTGGGTCAACGCCCAGCGCAGGATCTGCGCCATGTCATAGCAGCTGGTGTAGTGGTCCTCATCGCTGATGCCGTGGGGGTTGGCAAAGTGGATGTGTTCCAGCCCCAGCTCCTTTGCCTGCGCGTTCATGGCGGCCACACCGCCTTCAATGGAGCCGCCGCCGAAGTATTCGGCCAGCAGGTTGGCCCCATCGTTGGCGCTGGCCATCATGGTGGCATACAGGGCATCGGTCAGGGGCACTTCCTCCCCTTCCTGCAGGGCGATGTGGCTGGAATCGGTGCCTGCCAGCGAGTAGACATCCTCGTGGCTGACCGTCAGCTTGACATTGTCCCACTTGCCCTGGGCCTTTTCACAGGCAAGGCCCAGCGTCATCACCTTGGTGATGGATGCCGGGTGCAGTTCCTCGTTCATGTTCTGCTGGGCCAGCACCAGACCGGTGTCGGCATCGATGATGCAGTACGCTTCCGTAGCCGTCAGTGCAGGCCCGGCAGCTGCCGCGCCCGGCGCAAACGCCGCCAGTGCGGTCAAAAGCACCGCACACAGCATGGCGATGTGTTTTTTCATTCCAGTTCCTCTATCTCAAGATATTATGATATAGTATACCACATTTTTATCCCTCTGAAAAGAGAAACCCTCAGTTCCACTCCCGGAGCACCGGCTGCAGCTGCTGACCGTGCAGGGCAGCCTCCAGTGCAGCGGGCAGCAGGGTGAGATCCGCCTTTAGGCTCTGGGGTTTCTGCGCTGCATCGTCCTGTCCGTAGGGCACAAAGTAATAGTGCTTGCGCTGCATCAGCCGGGCGATGTTCTCCCCGGAAGCCCCCAGCCCATCGTTGGTGGAGACAGCCAGCAGCACCGGGCACCCGACCCGCAGCAGGCTTTTTGCCGCCAGCGTGACCGGCGTGTCGGAAAGGCCCGCCGCCAGCCGGGCCAGTGTGGTGCCGGTGCAGGGAGCCACCACCAGTGCCCGGGCCAGCTGCCGCGGCCCCAGCGGCTCCACATCCTGCAGGGTATCCAGCACCCTGTGGCCGGTCAGGGTCTCCAGCCGATCCTTCCACTCATCCGCCCGGCCAAAGCGGGTGTTCAGGCCGGAGGCCGCATAGCTCATCACCGGCAGCAGCTCCCAGCCCTGCCGCACCAGCTGTTCAGCCTGAGCCACCGCCGCGCCCAGCGTGCAGAAGCTCCCGCAGACCGCAAACGCCACTGTCCCGCGCAATTGCCTTTTCATGGTGTTCCCTCCCTTTCCGCCAGGATCTCACAGACCGTCCGGGCCAGAGCCTCGCCCGCCGTTTCGGGAGCGCAGGCCGTGGGCAGGCTCAGGGCATGGATGGCCCGGTGCCCCAGCCGCCGGGCCGCGGCAAAGTCAGTGCCGCCCGGCTTGGATGCCAGATCCACGACCAGGCTCCCGGGCCGCAGGGCTGCCAGCACGGCTTCCGTCAGAACAGGGGCCGGGATGGTATTCACCACCGTATCAAAGGCCGGAGCAGTCTGTTCCAGCCGGGCCAGATCCACGGCCCGCAGGCCGAAGCTCTCCGCCAGTGCCCGCTGGGCCGGCCGCCGCGCGGCCACCGTCACCTGTGCGCCCAGTGCCGCCAGCCGTACCCCAAGCGCCTGCCCCACCGGCCCGAAACCGGCCAGCAGGATGGCGCTGTTCCAGAGCGTCCGCGTCCGCTCCGCCATCAGGATGCCGATGCAGCCCTCTGCTGTCGGGATGGCGTTGCAGAGGATCAGCTCCTCCCGGGCAAAGTAGTCCACCAGCTCCACGCCCGCCTCCGCCGCGATCTGCCTTGCCTGCGCCGAGAGCTTTCCGCCCAACGCCAGCGCCCCCGGTTTTGCGGCCCGCAGCAGTTCCGCCAGCGGGGTGCGGCTCTCGTCCAGCGGCAGCGGCAGTAAGATGTAATCGGCCAGCGCCGTCTGCTCCGGCCCGCCCACCGCAAACCCTGCACGGGCCAGCGCCCGGCCTGCCGCCGCCAGCCGCGGGTCCGTTCCGATCACCGCAAATCGTCTTTGTCCATCCATTCCCGGCCCCTCCTCCCCATGGTCTGCGTCATCCTATGCCCATGGAGCGCCGGGTGTGAAAAAGCCGCCGCTCTCCGTCAGGAAAGCAGCGGCGATCTGTTTTTTACGATATCGGCTTTTCGGTCAGAGCGGCGGCAGAGATTGCCTCCGGCTCCTCCATGTTTCGCGTCCGCTCCACGGCCTCACGCATCCGCGGCAGCTGGACGGCTTCATCAAAATCCGCATATCCCTTTGCGTAGGCAGGCACCATCTCCAACCGGTATTCTGCACTTGCAACGCTCCATTCCCGGATAGAAAAGTGCTCCGGCGGGAAATTCAGCCAGTTTCCGCTCTCTCCAAACTGTGAGACCGCGTCCACCTGAATGCGGAACAGATTCTTCGCATAGTAAGCGGTCGTTGCGATATTTTTCCGGTAGAGCTTCTGCAGATCCTTTTCCCGGCTCGTCGCCTTGCAATACGTCACAAATCGGGTGTCTGCCATCCGCTCTCTGGCTTCCAGCAGGCTCAGGATCGCGCCCTGCTCATCTACCAGATACCCGTTGGTCGTCGGGTCCAGCATACACCACTTTTCCTGCGACCGGTCGTAGATCTCCGTGACAACGTGACAATCAAAATCGAAGGGAGAATAGGGCAGGAAGCGCACCCGCCGTGCGTAGATTCCCAGTGCCAGGCAGACCTCCTCCAGAATTTTGGCCTTATTCAGGCAGTTGATGCCCTGTTCCGGTTTATCCAGACTGTAATCCAAAAGCGCCAGGGCGTTGCAGTCCACATGGCCGTCGTACCATGGGCTGTGCGTCAGCTTAGGCGAGAGGTATTTCAGCACCCGAATTGCCCGCTGCAGGTCCGTGCCTTTTCCTGCAATTTTCTCAAAGGGATACTTTTTCAGGAGGTCGGCATACTCCGGGCAGTCCATGCGATATTCCACCGCCGTGCTCTTTCCCGGTTGAAAGCTCCGATTGTTCCGCAGGATTCCACGGTAAACATTGTAAAGGACTTCTGTCTCTTCAAAATTCATTGTTCTTTTCTCCTCTCTTTTTTGGATAGACGAACGAATGGCCGTAAGTGTTCATTTTCCCCTCTATTTTCAAACCCTATCGCTTTTTATGATACCACGGTTTTTCTGCTCCTGCAATGCAAACCGCCCGGCCATGCGGGCGTTCCCACACAGCCGGGCGGCTTCCTTTATATCATTCAGTTCTGTTCAGGGCCGCTTATATTTCAGCGGTGTCTGCACCTGAGCACGGATCTTGAGCAGATAGGTCCGGGTCTGCTCGGTGCCCCGCAGGATGGCCTCCACCTGTTCCCGCTGCTCCGGGGTCAGGGCCACGTCCTCGGCCAGCAGGTCGGCGTTGCCCTCAATGACGGCCAGCGGCGTTTTGAGCTCATGGGAAAGCTGGATGATCTGCTCCCGCTGCTGCTGCTCCATTTTCCATTGGGCCTGCAGGCTGGCCGTCAGCTCCTGCCCCATGGTCTGCAGGGCAGCCAGTGTCTCGGCGTATTCCCGCACCTGCGCCCCGGAAAAATCGATCTCTTCCACGCCCTTTTTCTCAGCCACCTGCCGGGAGACCTCGGTCAGGCGGGCCGTCTCCCGGGCCAGAAACTTTCTGGAGCGGTGGGTGCTCCACACCACCGCTCCCACCAGCAGCAGAATGCCCAGAATGCAGTGCACCGTCTGCACATCTGGCAGCTTTCTCCGCAGCGCAGGGGCGGCGTAGGGCACGGCATAGTCAAATTGCAGCAGACAGACCGTTCCGTCCTGCAATTTTGACGTCATATAATACTGCGTGTAGCCAAAATGCCAGCGGTTTTTCCCCTGCCGGTTCTCCATTGCCCTCTGCAAGTGCCCGGCATCCATGTTGGTGGCCAGCACCTCGCTGCTGTCCGGCGCGGCAAACAGGGCGTAACGGCACAAGGAGTCCAGCTGGGTCTCATCAAAGGTGGCGGCAGTCATACCCGGCAAAACGTCCTGTGCAGCCTTCTGGCAGGCCTGTGCGGCCTGATTGGCCGGGAGCGCCAGCCCGCTGTTGATGACGCACATCAGCGCCGCAAACCACAACAGCAGCGCCAGCACACAGCAAAAGATGGTCTGCACCAGATATCGCAGCAGTACGCCCCGCAGGGAAATCAGCCCTCGTTTTTCCATTGATATCCCACTCCCCAGATGGTTTTCAGCAGTGTTTCCGGCTCTGCCACCCCCGCCGCCCGGAGCTTGGCCCGGATGTTCTTGATGTGCTGGGTCACGGCGGTGTCGTCCGCAGTGCCGTCAATGCCAAAAACAGCCTCGTAAATTTGTTCCTTGGTAAAGGTCTGCCCGGCGTGCAGCGCCAGATGCTCACAGATGGCATACTCGGAGCGGGTCAGCGGCAGAGGAGTTCCTCCCACCGCCGCCTCCCGCGCGGACAGGTCAAAACTGACCCCGCCGCGCACCAACCGATGCACCGGGGTGCGGTTCTGCCGCCGCAGATGCGCCGCCACCCGGGCGCGCAGCTCTGCCACCCGGAAAGGCTTTGCAAGGTAATCATCTGCCCCGATGCCCAAGCCTTCCAGCACAGCCGCCTCGTCGGTGCGGGCCGTCAGAAACAGAATGGGGGCATCGGTCAGGCCCCGGATGCGGCGGCAGACGGAAAAGCCGTCCTCTCCGGGCATCATCACATCCAGCAGGATGCAGTCCGCCCAACGGCAGAGTTGTTCGGTGAGCTCTGCGCCGGAGAGTCGTGTTTCCACCCGGTGGCCGTCCCGTTCCAGCGCCGTCTGCACTACCTGGCACAGGTCCCGGTTGTCATCCACCATCAGAACATTTGCCACAAGATCACCTCAAAACGTTATAAAGCAGGCAGGACGCACCATATAGCAGATACACATGGGCCGGGTAGAACCAGTAGAACAGCTGTTTATGCCCGCTGCCGCGCTGACCATTGTACAGCAGCATCAGCAGCACCGCCGCCACACCGAACCACTCATAATAGGTGGTGAACATCTGCGTCCAGACAAAGCCCTCCTGCCGGCAAGCCATCCCGAAGGTCAGCACAAAATCACACAGGAAGATCACCAGTGCCCATACCGTCAGCTGCACTTTGCGCCGTCCACGCAATGCATACAGCAGCGCACCGCCCAGCAGAAAGCTCCAGCTGCCGTCTGTGATGCTGGTCCACAGGGGCAGCGGGCTGGTGATGACAAACGCCACCACCGTGGAAGCCCACGGCATCTGCTGGATCTGGGGGAAAGCGCTCAGGAACGCCACCATCACAAACGGCCAGCCAGCCACCGCCGCGATGGCCGCCACGCCCCTGACCCATTTCTTTTCCCGGAGCCAGTCGATGCCCTGCCAGACGATGCACAGGAGCATCAGATCCTGGAAAATAGCGTTCAGCGGGTAGAAGCCATCCCCGCGCCGGAAGGCTTTGGCGTAGATCATAAAAAATTCCAGCGCCGCCATGGCTGTGCCGATAGCCCAGATGCGGATAAAATACCGCCTGCGGTCATGGGTGTGGGCAAAGCCCTCCACCGTGCAGAACAGAAACAGCGGCGCACTGAGCCGCCCCAGCATACTGAACACCGTCGGGATGCAGCCGGTGAACTCGAAGAAATAATGAATGTGGTCCAGCACCATCAGCGCCAGTGCAATGGTCTTGAGCTGGGTACCGTCCAACCCGTTTTTCAATTTTGTCAGCATACAAATTCCCCTTTCGATGATGCTATCATTGTAACAGGGAAATCTGTAGGAATTCTGAGGGAAAACTTATTTTTCCAGATAATAGCACACCAGATCCGTGGGGCCGCGCTCTGCATGGCGCATGGCCTTGTGTTCGATGCCCTCATAGGTGAAGCCCAGCTTTTTCAGCAGCTCCCCGGAGATGGTGTTATAGGCATAATGCCCACCCGTGAAAAGCACCGTATCCGTTTTCTCGAAGAATGCCTGAATCACAGCCGCCAGCGCTTCCCGGGCATAGCCCTGCCGCCGGACATCCGGGGCCATCTCAATGCCCAGCTCCCAGCCGGGCACGGCACGCTCGGCATCCATCAGCGAGATCACGCCGATCACACGCCCATCTGCCTTGCGGACAACGCTGTAACGGGTCTGTCCCGCAAATTTCTGCATCAGACGGTCATATTCCTCATCCATTGCATCAAAGGCACGATAACCGCCGCAATCCAGCGTGGTCTGCTCATCCGAGAAAATCGCAAATACGTCCTGCGCGTCCTCCACCCGGAACTGCCGCAGCTGCAGACGCTCTGTCTCGATTTCAAATACTTCCATTTGCACCTCGTTATTTTCGGGTTTTATCGTACTTTTTAATGATACCACTGTTTCCCAACCCATGCAACGTAAAAAGCCCGGCCATGCGGGCATTCCCACACAGCCGGGCAGATCCAGTTTCATTTTGCAGAACACTTTTCGGCATCGATGGCCAGCACGAACATCAGCACATGGAGCGCGTCTGCCGGGTCAACGATATCCAGCACATAGGTGTCCGTCCATTGCAGCAGCTCTTTGGAAACCGTTGCGACTGTCTCTCCCACCGGCTTTGTAATGGTGTAATCCCACCCGGGGAAATCCCCCTCCACATGCCAGCCGTTGAAATCGATGTTGTACTTGGGCTTGAACCATCCCAGTTCCTTTTCGAGGCAGCCGATATAATTTTCACCCTCATAGAGTTCAAACTTGGGCAGCCAGGTCAGCACCTCCTGCTTGACAGTACCAAGCTCGTTCTCTTCCGTGTCGAAGATTTTCAGGCAGTGTCCCCACGAGAGCTGCCCCTTTACCACATAGACCGTGTTCTCGTTTTCATCATAGATATCGTAGCTGTCGAACCACGAAAACATCCGTTGTTTGAATAAAAGCTTCATCCTGCCCCTCCTCTTTTTGCGATTTCACCGCAGACGGAATACATGCTTATCCCATATACGATTCAGGGACGGGTTTTAAGGCAGAAAATGCAAATATTCTTTAGATGTATTCACTGTATGGCGCAAATTCCCTTTCTGCTGTTGACAAATTACCTTTGATTTGGGATGCTTTTTTCAAAGTTTCTACTGTATTTGCAAAACCACTTTCTTCCTTTTGAAATTTAAGATAGCCGTTCGTTACCGTACTCATCCAATCAATCGTTTTTATATTTCCATCCCCAAAATCAATGGTGATCATGGTGCTACCCTTTTTAATGATGATTCCCTTTTCAACTGGAGCGGCTTTTCCAAAACTCTTAAATGTAACTGATTCTCCGACGACAAGCCATTTTCCCAGTTCGTCCATAGCCGCATCCAGTATCTTTTTCTCTTCCTGTGCAGCTTTCAACTTTTCGTAAAGCTCTTGAGCTTTTTGCTGTTTTTCCCACAACACTTTTCTTTCCTTGCTTGTATGATGTATGAACGTAATTCCTCTGAACAGATTATACGCGGAGCAGCAATATATAATATCATACGCTAAAATATGCCATTCCGTATCCGGATAAGGCTCTTTCTTAAATTTGGGAGCACGTAATTTATTTGTTTCCTTAATCGACGGAGTTTCCCTAATAGCATCGACCAACCAGTCACACATCTGATAATAAGCTTTCAGGTTCACATGGTCGCCTTCTCCAAAGTCATCATAAAATTCTATGCAGTCCTGAAAATCCTGTGCATGTGTCGGCTTATAGATATAGTTATAGTCCGGGTCATACAAGAACAAATATGCTGTCACTGACCGAAAATCGCTCTTGTACAAATCGCTTAAATTGTTTTTATCTTTCAAATGATTGGCTTGTGCCAGAAAAGATTCGATTTTCTCCTGGCGAATATCCAAATTTCCATCATCTGGCTTATATAATTCCCGAAACATCCTTTGAACAGTTTCCCATTCTTTGTCAGCGGCCTTTACTAAACCTGCAAAAGGGAGTGTTTTCCCACTATCAATAAAGTCGTGCGTAATTTTCCTAATATTATCCAGTTCATATTTAAAGACCTCCTCGTTTTCTGCTTTCAAGGCTTTGTCCATCGACACCTTAAATGGTTTTGGCATCTCCCATTTATAATATTCACTGGATTTCGTTCTGTCATCGCTATTAAATTCTTCAAACCGATCAATATAATTCTTAAAAATTTGCTGCAAATGATCCTTATTCATAACTGCTAATCCTCCTTTTTAACCCTGAAAATTTTGTTTATTTTTATTATAGCAGATTTTTGTAGAAAATACAAAAACCGCTCTGAGATTTCTCTCAGAGCGGTTTTCCATCAAGTCGGCGACTACCTATTTTCACGCGCCGTTTCCAGCGAACTATCTTGGGCACGAGTGAGCTTAACTTCTGTGTTCGGAATGGGAACAGGTGGAACCTCACCGTCATCGTCACCGACCAATATGACTGACCAAGTATAACACGTTTGTGTTTTCTTGTCCAGTGTTTTTAGAAGGACGTGCCTTCAAAACTGAATAATCACTGCTCACATTTTATCATTGACTTGAGAATTCAAGCGAATTGTGGTCAAGCCCTCGATCTATTAGTACACACTTGCTGAATGGATCACTCCACTTACACATCGTGCCTATCAACCTCGTAGTCTACAAGGGATCTTACCTGATTGAATCAGTGGGATATCTTATCTTTGGGTCGGCTTCACGCTTAGATGCTTTCAGCGTTTATCCGATCCGTACGTAGTTGCCCAGCTATGCTCCTGGCGGAACAACTGGTGCGCCAGAGGTACGTCCGTCCCGGTCCTCTCGTACTAGGGACAGCTCCCATCAAATATCCTGCGCCCACGACAGATAGGGACCGAACTGTCTCACGACGTTCTGAACCCAGC
>ERZ835109.654-NODE-654-length-37352-cov-4.271041_pt1 | contig 37352 bp, 43 predicted proteins | sample MGYA00519946_ERZ835109 | MGnify/ENA primary metagenome ERZ835109 (study PRJEB31850, sample SAMEA3708771) | human gut metagenome | biome: human gut; feature: human-associated habitat; material: faeces | place: China | collected 2014 ...
AAGGAAGTTATAATGACGCATTTGAAAGATAATGGGTATTATTTGATAAAAGTATAGCATATTTATTCGCATATTGCAAACATTTAAAATAGAAGGAGCTTCTGCAACTGGGCAGGGGCTGGGGAGGTAGGAATATGAATAGTAAATTGTATAATTATTTATTAAATGCTAATTTTATTGCATATACCATTATAAATTCGATTAAATATATTGATTATATAATCAGATGGGTTCGTACACGTTCGCAATATAAATCACATCGTTTTTTAATTCTTTATAGTGATGTAATAACATTAATAGTCATAGCAATGTGTATAGGTTTCAAAGAAGCTATTACTATAACTGGCTTCATAACATTAGTAGTGTTTAATCTATATATGCCTATTGCTAACAAAAACTTCGACGAAACTCTGTCATCAATGATGAAAAGAATATGCACAATTTTTCAAAACCTAATAAATAAATGTATAAAAAATCGTTAAAAGAAGAAAATCAAAGTAACAATTTACATAGCAATTATTTTTGGGATCATTGTAAAAAAGTCTATTTTAATAGATGAGTTGCGGAGAGATTTTTCTATCTAAACTGAAATGAGGTGATATATTGATGTTAAAGTTGTTCCTACTCCTTGCATTATCGGTAAAGGAAAAGGACGAACATTTAAGCTGTATCATGATGTTCCTGAACGCTACAAAACCACAGAACACATGAATGAGGAGCTGATAAGAATGAGATGACTATCCTAACAGAAATTCGGAGTATGTAAGAAGATATGTTGAGAGCGAGGTTAAGACAGATCATGATAAATCCACGAAATGCAATTGGTAACTTCGAAAAGGTTTTGTCGAGAAAAGGCTGCTATACTAGGCTGCTCAGACGTGCAGGCCATGCAGACGCAGAATACATTATTTTGAAGTTAAATCAAAGATATTATATCATAGAATTTTCAGAAACGTATGACCTGAAAGATATTGTGTGCGATATGCCTGATATATGTGTGCACATTGGCGGTCTTTTTCGCAAGGAAAACAACACTGTAGATGTAGTATTCTACATATTCTTGGCGTGGACAAGTGATATAGCAGACAACATCGTTTCAGAATTGAAAAAGGAAGAGAATAGCTTCCTTCCTTTGCTGAAACCGAGTGAAGTTGAACATTGGATCGCAAGTAGCGGTCTTAGATATATGTAGGTGAGAAAGTTTAACTTTTATCGCAGCTGAAGCAAGAACACCCCCACCTCTATAGGTGGGGGATGAATTGTGTCTCAAAAGGTTTCTAAAATGAGTCAAAAATGATATAATCATAATAAGGGGGGGACAAAGAATGCCTACAAAGAACGATGATCTTGGTCATAAAGCCTATGTATTTAGAATCTATCCATCTTCAGAGCAGAAAGTCCTTCTTGCAAAGACATTTGGCTGTGTAAGGTGGGTATATAATCATTGGCTGGATATAAGAAAAACAGCATATACTGATAACAAAGAAAGCGTATCATATAATAAGTGCAGTCAACAGCTCACAGATATCAAAAAGTCCGAGAAATATTCTTTTTTGAAAGAAGTGGACAGTATTGCTCTTCAGCAGGCTCTTCGTCACCTTGATGAGGCTTTTCAGAGTTTCTTCACTTCGCAGGGTAAAGGTTATCCAAGGTATAAGGCAACTGTGTCACAACAGTAAAAATAAGACGCTTATAGGCCCTGCGTCAGGAGTATAGGACGGTAAAAAATGAATGAATATAGATACTTTATAGCCAACAAGAATAAGATTGGCACATTAGTATGCAACAATAAAATAAATGGGAATGATATGATTCTGCTTATTGGGTATATCATCTACTCATATGGAGCGGGAACAGTTGCCCATATAGTTAATAAGCTAACTGCAGTATATGATTTTGAGATACTCAAAGAATCTATTACCGTAGCAGAGCTAAATTCAAGTCCAGAGACGCCATATACATATTATGATCTGATTGACGAGAATGGTTATTGTGAAGACGACGGATATATGTACGTAGATATAGGACGTATAAAAAAGCTCTTTTCTAAGAAAAAATCACAAGAAATGTTAAGCTCTATTAGACGATTCAATATTGAAAAAGAATATATTCATGATGAAAGAACTGTTTTTAAAAAGAGAAAATTTGTTATAACTAGGGACGGAGATAAATCAAAAAACGTCCTCAGAACATCTTATGATAAAACAAGCTTATCATACTTGCTGACCTATGTTATGGGGGTTTTCTTTGAAGAATATGAAGATGAAAGCATTGGTTTTACTCCGGATGACCTAGCTCAAATGCTTTTGAAAATATACCCAAAAGATTTTATATTGTCAGACGATGCTGCGGATTTTATCATTGACGATTTGGAAACTTGGGAGCAAAAATGTTCTGCATATGAAACAATAAAGACAATTGAGCTTTTTGAGAAGAATGCAACTTCTTCAGAACAACTTTTCTCTATGCTAAAAAAGCACTACAAACAAAATGGTTATCACTCTATATATGCCGAAAAGGACAAAGAAAAGCTTCTTTTGTTCTACAAACCGTATAATAAACAAGCAGTATGTGCGATACGAAAGAAATACAAAGCTGATAATAACAAATATATTGAGATAGGTTTCTTGAACAACAAATCGGAGAGTATTTATTTGGAAATCCGTGCAACCATTTCATACAACGAAGATATAAGAAAAATATATGGGGATGTCATTCAAAAGGTGTCGCTTGTATATAATGAGGATTTGCCCGTGTACAACATAATGCGCAATCCCGGAGAAGCCTGTTTGGATTATTTGGGAGATCATAGTTGCTATATCAGTTTGCCTATATAGCAATCATAGGAGATATTTTTTGTGGATAACAATAATCAAACGCCATTTATAGATTCCAAACTGCTAATATTGCTGACTTTTGCTAATTCTTTGCTGTTTGGATATATCAAAATATATTATGAGAGCAATTCGACATTAAGATTAAAAATAGAGATCATTTGGCTACTAATTAAAGCACTTATAATTGTGCTGAATAGCAAATATATGTACAAGCTTGTGTACAATCTGACTCATGACCAAGACATCTCAGTCAGTTTTTGGTCAATTATAAGAAATACACACCTCCTAAGTTGTATTTGCACTTTTATGGCATTTTTGATTTTGATATGAGTGAAGATTGCATTAAGAAAAGGGGAAAAACTATGATAAATATAGTAACTGAATTAGATTTCGATGCAGAAACACTATGCTGTGGCGTTTCTCGAGAAGCTCTTCTTTCGGGAACCGTAAAGGATTTCTCGAAAGAAGCAATTGAGATAGCTCTCAAACATTATGATGACGAAGAATATGTGAAAATACGTCAGAAACTAATGGAAGATATCAAAAATGGCGATTAAGCCAAAAAGCTTGAGTTGCAAACGATAGAAAAGTAGGAAGACTGAGAAAAAAACAGTTGACAAATAAAATTTTTTATGCTACAATAAATCTTGTAAAAACGTTATAAGAGTTTCGAGTATATTTCTCGAAACTCTTTTTTTTACATAAAATACAAAGAGGAGGAATAAAATTTGAATATTGAAAGAATGAAAGAGCTTATCGATAAGCTCTCACAGGCCAGCAGAGCTTATTATGATGAGGACAAGCCGATTATGTCGGACAAGCAGTATGACGCTTTATATGACGAGCTGGTAGCTTTAGAAAACAGTACAGGAATAATAATGGCAGGCTCACCAACACAGAAAGTTCAGGGTTCTGTATCAGAAGCTTTTGAAAAGGTTAGACATTCGGAACCTATGCTGTCTGCTCAGAAAACAAAAGATGTAAACGAAGTTGTATCTTTTGCTGGTAGCAGGGAAGTCAATGTCTCTTGGAAACTTGACGGTCTTACCCTTGTCCTCATATACGACGGTGGCACACTTCAAAAAGCATTAACAAGAGGAAATGGTGAATTTGGAGAAGACGTGACCGCAAATGCAAGAATGATAAGCAATATACCACTTACAATTCCGTATAAGGAAAGAGTTGAGCTCAGAGGAGAGTGCCTTATATCCTGGAAAGCATTTGATGAGGTAAATACGGACGGCGAGTATTCTGCGGCAAGAAACCTTGCAGCAGGTTCGATCAGACAGCTTGACCCAATGGTTACAAAGTCAAGAAAGCTGTCATTTATACCATTTAAACTAATATCTCCGGCAAGAACAACAAAGAGTGAAGATCTTAAGTGGCTCGCAAGCCTTGGATTTGATGTTGTTGAAAATATAAACGCTACATCGAATCTAAAAGAGGTTATCAAACGATTTGCCCCTGAAAAATATGATTATCCAGTGGACGGCGTGATTATTGAATATAATGATAATCAATATGCAAGATCTCTTGGTACAACAGGACATCATCCTAATAGTATCATCGCTCTGAAGTGGGCTGACGAAACGTATGAGACACAACTGACAGGTATAGAACTTAACCCTACCCGCACCGGAATGGTGAGTCTGAAAGCTGTTTTTAAGGGTGTGGACGCAGGTGGAGCAATTTTGACAAAAGCCACTCTGCATAATGTGGATTATATGAAAAATCTGCAGTTAGGCGTAGGTGATACTATTACAGTATATAGAGCCAATATGGTTATCCCAGCAATTGATGATAACCTTACACGTTCTGATACATATGAACTGCCTAAGACCTGCCCATGTTGTGGAGAGCCATTGGAAATAAGGCTTGCGGAAACAGCACACTTCCTGTGGTGTACAAATAAGGAGTGTCCGGCAAAGCAGGTTCGTAAGTTCTCATATTTTGTGTCAAGGCCTGCTATGAACATACTGGGCTTGTCCGATAAAATATTGGAAAAATTTTTATCGTTGGGACTTATAAAAGACTTTTCAGATATTTACGAGCTCAGTATGCATAAGGACCAAATAGTATCGCTTGACGGCTTTGGAGAAAAATCATATCTCAAGCTGATCGATGCAATCGAAAAAAGCAAAGACGTTGAGTTTTCTCATTTTATAACGTCTATGGCTATTCCTAATGTAGGAACGTCCTCTGCTAAAACGATAGCAGCCCATTTTTCTACTTATGAGGATTTTAAAAATGCTGCTGTCAATGATGATTTTGATTTTACGGAACTTACTGACTTTGGCGGAACAGTTGCCGATAACATCTATAATTGGTTTGCTGATAAGAAAAATGTAGAAGAGTTCGATAAGGTCAAAAGCCATGTCAATATCATTTACCCTGAGAAAAAGCAAACAAATGCAAATTTTGAAGGAAAGACTGTTGTGGTAACTGGCAAGCTGGTTAATTTCACTCGTGACGGCATCACAAAAGAGCTTGAAAATATGGGTGCTAAGGTTTCTGGCTCAGTATCCAAAAAGACCTCTTTTCTTATAGTGGGAGCAGACGCAGGTTCAAAACTAAAAAAAGCTGAAGAACTTGGAATTCCAGTTATATCAGAAGAAGCTTTTAAAAACATGATATAATAAAAATATATAATGTAGCAGGAGGTACAAATATGAAAGCAAAGATCAGAAAAAAGAAGTACAATGATCGTGAACTTGAAAAACTATGGGACGAATTTGAAGACGTCACAATGGTTGAAGATGAGAAGAAAAAGCTCAAGCTTGCATCAAAGTGGCTTCACTTCGATGCGGGGACCTATGATGATGAGATCCTTGAGTGGTTTAACAAGAACTACAGCAGGGGAGTCGAGTGTCTGATTGAAGGCAACACGCCAATAGTTATTATGGAAGAAATAATGGACTATTGCCATGCGGCACTTCGCAAAACAGATGGTGGCTATATTGTCATTGATCAAGAATGCGACTCAGAAGTTGAAGGTGTCTGCAAAACAGTGGGCGATATTCTTGAAGTGCTTAGGCCCCAACTGGAAGCACTGTGGGATGATCTATACATAATCTCAGATGATTATGATATAAAAAGAAAAGTGGCTGGTGAAAAGCACCCTTCAACGTGCGAAGACTGGTGGGCTATTTATGAGAAGTATAAGGATAGTAAAAGCATCAATATTCAGGATTTTTTTGAAGATTATGCAAGAGAATTTGAGTTTGTCGATTTCATAATGAACAGGCAGGATGAAGTGGACCTCGATACGCTGGCTGAACGCTGGACATATTCTATGAGTGATGACGCAAACAGTTGTGATGAAGTAACCAAAAAGTAAGCAAAGGGCCAAGCATCTTTTACAATGCTTGGCCCTTTTTGTGTGGCAACTGTTACGCTTTTGACGACGATCAAAAATGAAAAAAATTGCAAATTTTATCACAGAGGACTTGAACAGACGCCATAAGTGTGATATCATGTATTTAGGCTGGTTAATGAAAAAAGGAAACCTTAGTAGGAAAATACAACTATTGAAGAATAGCCGCAGAACAAAAGCCTACAGATATTCTCTGTGGGCTTTTAGAACTTATTACGGGCTCTATGCTTTGCTATACGGAGAGCGTTGGTTGTCCTGCTTGGTTTTCCATATGCCGGTCTGATGCGAGGTAGGTATGTCTGTATAACTTGAGGATTAAGTTTAAGAAAAGCAGCTATTTCATTCACGCTTTTCGTTTCAGCGTAGAGTTCAAGGATCTTTTTGTGTGTATCATTGATTATAACGCCTGCTGAACTCAGAGCCTTAGCGACTCTCCCACACGAGATCCCTAATTCATGTGCAACACCGCCTAAAGTCTTGTGGGAATCCCAACTAGATAGGATCATATCATCAGAAACAATTTTGATTGGTCTATACAAAATAACACCTTCTAGACAAATACTTATGTTATTAAGTATACCCCTACAAATATAAACTGTCAATATAAGAAAGGACAAAACTACAATGGATCATTCCAGATTTCTTTTTATTATAAAAGGGGAAATTGCTGATAATATACATAGTTTTCAACGTGAGGGACGTTACACACGTATAATTTATGATAGCGGCAAAGATTATCCTTACAACAGAGAAAATGTTAGAATTTTATCAAATCCTAAAAATCTTGATAACTATGAATATTACAGCACAATACAAAAGATAAATCTATATAATATAAAATTTGCATTAGAATTTGTAGATGAAGAAAACTTCAATCATTATTATCGGTTTTTCTTTAAAAACGGCACATTTCGGAGCTATTATCCAAAACAAATCATCATAAGAAAAAATGCTTTGCTGGATATACGAGTAAGCAATGTAATGGACTATCTGCGAGAAATTGCAAATATTACGGGATTAAAACTTGATGACGGAACAAACATACTTAAGGAAATATACGATAAATTGGAATTTATAGATCCGGACAGTATATTAAAAAAATACTTGTGTAGTGAACCAATCAGCAAAATAGAAGATACGGGCGTGGTGATCTATCCATTTGGAAGTAATCTAAGTCAGATGCGAGCGGTAGAAAATGCACTTCATAACAGTATCAGCATTATTGAGGGACCACCAGGGACAGGCAAAACTCAAACTATACTTAACATAATTGCAAATCTCCTTATTAGGAATAAAACAATCGCAATTGTTTCAAACAATAATTCTGCTACAGACAATGTTTTTGAAAAACTCCAACATTATGGATACGAATATATTGCCGCACAGTTGGGAAGCAGAAGTAATAAAAAAACATTTATTGATTCTAAACAGACATCATATCCGGATTTTAAAAAGGATATCAAAGATGGTAATCAAATATGGAGATTGGAAAGCACCATTAAAGGTCAAGAATTATCTCTGAAAAAGCTTTTTAAGGGAAATAATAAAAAAGCACAGCTGCAGAAAGAATTATCCGAATATAAAACAGAGCAAAAGTACTTTGACCAATTTTTCGACAACACGTATACTCAGATAAAGTTGTTTAAACGTCTTGACAAGGTATCTTCGGATAAAATACTCGATTTTTGGATAAAACTTCAGTCGTATATAGATAAAGAAAAACCAGTAAGTTGGATATATAAGCTGTATTCAGTTTTTGCTTATCAAATAGCAGGCTTTGATGTGTATAAAAGAGATACAATTGAACTTATACAGCAACTTAAAAAGTTGTATTATATCCAAAAGATTGCAGAAATCGAAAAGGAAATAAAAGAAATAGATAACTTTCTTGCCAAAAATAACTTTGACAATATTCTTAAAAGTTTATCTGACACCTCAAACACTCTGCTTAAGGCTCATTTAGCAAGCAAATATGGGGAACGTCCAGAGAGAAATGGCTTTGAGGAAAGCATTTTCTATAATGATCCTTATGAATTTATATCGGAATATCCAGTAATATTAAGCACAACGTATTCAATAAGGTCAAGTCTACATAGGATGATATATGATTATGTTATCGTTGATGAGTCTTCTCAGGTGGATCTTGCTACCGGAGCGCTTGCTATGTCTTGTGCAAAAAACATCGTAATTGTAGGAGATTTAAAACAGTTGCCTAATGTTATACCGGATAAAGTGAGAAATAAAATACAAATAATATCAGAAAATAATAATATTCCAATGAATTATAGATTTGAGAATAATAATTTGTTATCATCTGCATATAAAACATTCCCAAATGTTCCAAGCGTATTATTGAGAGAGCATTATAGATGTCACCCCAAAATAATAGAATTTTGTAATTCTAGGTTCTATAACGATCAGCTTATAATTATGACACAAGATAAAGGTGAAAAAGATGTTATGGAAGCCATAATCCTTGAGGATAATAATCACGATGAAAAATATTCAAATCAAAAGCAGGTTGATGAAATAGCCGAAAAAATACTACCTTCTTTATGTTCCAAAGATTATGGAATAATAGCTCCATTTGGCGATCAGGTTGAAAAGCTTAAGAGCAGTGGATTAGGGACTGATGTTGAAATAGCAACAGTTCACAAATTTCAGGGCAGAGAAAAGGACGATATCATTATATCTACAGTCCAACAGGAAATAACTGATTTTACTGATAAACCCGAGCTTCTGAATGTGGCAGTATCAAGAGCTAAAAGAAGATTAAGAGTAGTGGTTTCCAATTATGAGGCGAATAAAAATACTAATATCGGCAGCCTTGTGAAATACATAAAATACAACAATTTTGAAATAAAGCGGGGTGAAGTATTTTCTGTCTTTGACCTATTGTGCAAAGGCTATGAAAAAAGAAGAAAACAATATCTTGAAGGCAAACGGCGTGTGTCAGAGTACGATTCTGAAAATATTATGTATACAGTTATCGAACAAGTCCTTCAAATGGAGCAGTTCTCAGAATTTGATGTAGCAACACACCAACCGCTCAACGCCATTATTTCAGATCCATACAAGCTTAATGACAAAGAAACACTTTTTGCTATGAACCCTATGTCTCACGTTGATTTTCTGATATATAATAAGATAGATAAATCACCGGTTTTGGCAGTGGAAGTGGACGGATACACATATCACGATAAGAATGCAAGACAGCAGGAAAGAGACGAAATAAAAGATACTGTTTTTGAAAAGTATAATATACCATTAATAAGATTCAATACGACGGGAAGTGGTGAAAAGGAAAAGCTTATAAACAAGTTGTCTGAAATTTTGGGAAATGCTTGACTTTTAGAAAATGCTGTGGTATACTAAAGGTGCAAAGGGGATGTATAAGTCTAGAGTCTTTACTCTGGACTTATTTTTTTGCAATAAAATAATAAAAGGAGGAACAAAATTATGAATAATAAGGGAAAAACGACGATTCGTTCATTGAACGAGTCAGATATCACCGAGGTAAAAAAAGTGGAAAAGGAGTCATTTTTTGAAGTATCTGATATGACCGACTCACCTGATTATGGATATGGCATATTCGTTGAAAACAGTCTGGTGGGGTTTTGTACGATCGGAGGCGCAGATGCTATTGATGATATTGAGACAGTAGCTGCATATCCTGGCTTCAATGGAGATAGCCTGCTTTTATCAGATGTGTTTGTTTTGCCAGAACATAGGGCCAAAGGCTATGGAAGTTCTCTTGTTCGAGAAGCAATAAAAATGAAATGGGCTTCAGAGAAAAAGAATGAACTTGTGTTTATAGAGCCGTGGGACGACGAAGTAAAGAGGTTTTATGACAAGTTAGGGTTTTCAAGTATAACTGATGATATCATTGTCCTTAAGCCCTCTGCACTAATATCTATAAAGCCAAAGGCAGAAACAGTCTCCGCCCCTGAGTATATACAGGATCTTATCAATGTCAATTTAAAAAAAGATCTGTACGATAATGAGGAAATATGTTCTTATTGTCACGGAACTGGTTTAACAGTTGTAGATAATAAATATGGACTAAGAAGTGACCCTAATAAAAGCTATACTAACTTATTTCCATATAAGCATCAAGCTTTATCATTCTGCCAACATTGCTATAATGGTATTGTGCATAGATGTAAACTTTGTGGTGAAATAATGCCTAGAGGAATGCTTGTACATGATTGCGAGCAACAAGACAAGATAAGACAAGCTGAAAGAGAGCAAAAGCTCAAAGGACTTATGGACAATGCTCCAGTAGCTCCAAAGGAAGTTGAAGATAGTTGTGAATACTTCTACTCAGAATATTATTCTTATAATGAAGGATATTTCACAGATTGGGACGAGTTCTTTGAAGATTGGTATGACAATCATAATGAAGACGATGAAAAACCCGAATATGTTTGGATAACAGAAAGGGTTGATATGCACATTGATGCAGATGATATAATCGCAAATGCAACAGAAAATCTGTATGAAGATGCTATGGACGACATCTCTGAAGAAAAGTGTAAAGAACTTCAGAATATGCTCGATAAGTGGTGCGATACTTGTGGAGTCAGGGAAACCTATGTCAAAAGTAACAAGTACAAGGTCAAAATTCCTTGGGAGAACTATTGACAAATCCACCTGCGTATGATATACTGAAGAGGTAAAAAAATGTTTTATGATAAGTCTAGAGTTTTATAACTCTGGACTTATTTTTTTACGAAAAAAAATATATAAAGGAGGAATTTTTCGATGGCAGTTGAACTTGAAGAATTTGAAAAGATCGAAATTGATGACACGGAGGCGCTGTTTACGAATAGGCGAGTTTCCGAAAGCGAGATTCCAAACGGATTATTTCGTTATGATCTGAGGGAATCTGATGAAACAGGCAGATTTTGCGCAATTGAAAAGAATGTTGTCGTAAATCACGGCGGGTCCGTAATCACCAAAACACCGATTCTGTCAAATGATACAGATATGATAGAATTTACAGATGATGACGCTATGTCACCGAATTTTCTTGGAGAAACATGCACGCTGGCTGAATTTATTGCTGAAAGCGTCAAGTGAAAATAAGAAAAAATTAAAGGAGGAATTTTACAATGGCAAAATTTAAAGTAAGAATAACTGAAAAGCTCACAAGGACTGTATTGGTTGAGGCGGAGAATTCTCAAAAGGCAGAACAAATTGTTACTGATGCATATGAAAAATCAGACATTATTCTTGACGATAGGGATTTTCACGGAGAATCATCAATAATAGCAGAAAAGATCAAAGACGAAGAATACAAGATGCTTGATCGTGCTTTCGGACTCGATATTATCACTGAAAGTGAGGAAAAATAAATGAATACTGCACATTGGAATCATTTTAACGGTATATTTAAGTGTTCAAACTGTGGATACAGCTTTGAACACGAAGGATATGTTGAATTCTTTAATTATTGTCCCTGCTGCGGGGCTGAAATAACTGGAGTGCAGGACGAAGATGAATCGGTATCAGAATCTATTCCGGAAGATTTCAAGCTGAAGCTCAAGGAAAAGATACATGCTATTTTCAGAATGTATGATATGGACAGAGGCGAAACAAATGAAAAAAGACAAGAGCATTTGCTCAAGTATTGCTTGACCGATATCCATAAACATACTGATTTGATAAAAGAACTTTCTGATGACAAGCACCTTACGGTCTATGTTATTCAGAGTATGATCTATTTGATAGCATAGCAGGAGGGAAATAGAATGGCAAATAAAATCAGAATAAATAATGACCGCTGTGAATGCCCTAAATGTGGCTATCAGTGGAATCTGAAATTCGCAGTAGTAGAGCTCGATTTCAATGAAAACGAACGATGTCTTTGCTGCCCAAATTGCGGGGAACTTATTGAAGACGGCGATGATGTTGTTAATGAAAATGAATCAATATTTGAATATGGCGGTTATCATTTTGTTCCATACCGTCAGTTAAGCATCAACGAAAAAAAAGCTACTCTTACTGCACTTACAAAGCATCTGCGAAGCGACGCAGAACTAGGCTTGTGCAAATATGAGTGGAAAAAACATAATTATAGCTACAAAAGTTTCTATGTGGCGAGCAAAAACAGCACATCTGATTTATTTAGATGTGTAGAAAACAACAAGGTGTACATACCTGGTGAAAATGAATTATTTGAATTTAAGGAGAATTAAAATAATGGATATTAAACTAACGAAAACAGGCGATGATGCATATACTCTAAAAATCGACAGCATATGTATTGAAAATATTTCTATGGGAGAACTGAGCACGTTATCACAACTGATCGATACAGATGTTTTCTATCGTGAGGACGTTAATAATTATATCGAAGATAACGGTTTGGAAATTAATGAGGAAACGTTCGAAGAAATACTTGAAAAATATGCTGAATTAAGGAGTGACAACAACGGAGCTGAATGTGGCATGTCTTGGACTGAGTGTTTAGCCGAGGCATTTGAAAGTATCGTAGATGATGATGATAGTGACTAAAATACGAAGAAAAGAGTCTTAGGTTTTACCTAAGGCTCTTTTCTTATACCATATCTTGGTTGACTAAATTTTGCGAGTATGGTATAATACACATATACTTAGTTAATTTGTATGAGTAGATATCAGGGAAAGGGAAGAATAAAAATGTTAAATCAAAACAAGATCAATGTGCCAGACCAAGTATTTGGAGAATTATCCCTTAAATCAGTTTTAACAAAATGGACTATATATATTGTGGCGAGAATGAGATACTGCCTATATAAATACAGCATTAAGACGGATATTGATGCAGGGGATATAGTTGCAGTGAAAATGGTTTTTCAAGAGTTAAACACTGAAATTAAATACATAGAGCCTGTTCTGGAAGATATGGTAGCAAGAAATATTTTTGGCATGCAAGGGATAATAGAGGCAGTATGCGGGGAAGAAAGCAATTGTGTCCAGGTGTCCAGAGATTATTTTGAACGGCTTGAAAATATAGACCAATGGGATAAGCAAGATATGTGGAATAAAGACATTTCAGAGTTGCCGAAAAAATGGACGGATTCCGAAAAATTCTTGTAAAAGGGGACAGAAGAGTTTGGAGAATATTTTTGAATATGAAGATAATGGTGGAGAGCTTACGATTATCAGATTAAAACAAGGCGTAAAAGCCACATCAATCATAATACCTGAAAAAATAGACGGGAAGCCTGTATCATACATAGGCAATTTTGCTTTTAGTGGCAGTAATATCAAAAAAGTGACAATCAGTGAAAATATAAAAAGAGTAGGAAAAGAAGCCTTTTCTGGATGCAACCAACTTTTCTCGGCAATTTGGAAAGCAAAATGTGAAATTCCTGAGGAGTGTTTTAGTTATTGTTCAAAATTATCAAGATTTAGTTTTGCTAATGCCGAGGCAATTGGCAAAAAAGCTTTTGCTAAAAGTGGATTAAGATCAATTACTCTACCTAAAAACATAAAAAAAGTTGAAACTTGCGCTTTTGGTGGCTGTGAAAACCTTGAAAAGGTTGTTTGGCGTGCACAGGCAAATATAATTTCTTCTAGTTGTTTTTCTCGCTGTTCAAAACTCAGTATATTTGATTGTGAAAACTTAGAATCAATTGGTGCTCACGCTTTTAAAGGATGTAATCTCATAGTTGTTCATTTACCACAAAACACAAAAAGAGTGGAAATCGGAGCGTTTCAAAATTGTGAAAGACTTGAGAATATAATTTGGAGCGAAAAAACTTACAAGATTCCTGAAAATTGCTTTGAAAATTGTATAAAACTTTCCGCTTTCGATTTCTCAAATATCAAGGTCATTAAATCTAATGCGTTCAGGAAAACTGGTTTAAAGAAAATAAAGTTGCCCCCAAATGTTGAAAAGGTCGAATCTTATGCATTTCAATGTTGTTTAAAACTTGAAGAGGTCATCTGGAATACGCAGTTTGGAACTATACCGCAAAACTGTTTTCATGCCTGCCATGCTCTTGTAAAGTTTGATTTTTCAAATATTGAGATCATTGAAAAAGATGCGTTTGCATTTAGCGGATTAAAAGAAATAATTTTACCTCAGAACATAAAAAGTATATCACCATTTGCGTTCTATAGTTGCGAAGAACTTCGATCAGTCGTTTGGAACGCAAATTATAATATTATTCCTCCAACTTGCTTTGGAAATTGTATTAACCTTGAGTCCTTCGACTTTTCAAACATTGAAATAATCGAATCTTGCGCATTTGTTGGAGCTGCTCTGAAAAAAATCAAGCTATCTCAAAGTGTAAAAACTATAAACATAGACGCTTTTGCCGATTGCACAGAGCTTCAATTGGTGGTCTGGGAAGCACAGTGCAATAGTATTCCAGCTGAATGTTTTTTTAATTGTCAGAAACTTTCTGCTTTCAATTTCTTAAATATAAAGGAAATTGGGAGAAGGGCTTTTTATAATAGTGGCATAAAGGCCATATGTTTAGAATCGGAAACTGCCGTCGAAACAGAATGTTTTGCTTGCTGCCATAGTTTAGAAAAGGCGCAATGGCTTCCGGACAGTGCAATAAAGTCCGCTGTTTTTGAGGACTGCAGCAACCTAAAAGAAGTAATTATATCCGACAAAGTGAAAAACATAGCAGTAGATGCTTTCAAAGGCTGTCCCAATATGGAGCTCACCTTTGTCTAGCACTTGACAAAGGTGAGCGGATGTGATATAATAAGCACATAAACCAACATATAAGAGTTCAGAGTACATTAAGTGCTTCGGACTCTTTTTTTGTTACAAAACTAAAAAGGAGAAAAAGTTATGAATAGTATTTTTAAATACAAAGAAAATAACGGCGAGGTTATAATAACCGGCTTGCAAGAAGGCGTAGCCGAAACCGCCATTGTGATACCTGAAACAATAGGAAATATGCCTGTGGTTGAGATAGGGCCAAAGGCTTTTGAATTTTCTACTATTACCGATATAAAAATCGGTAAAAATATAAGAAAAATAGAGAAAGAAGCCTTTGCTCACTGTCGCAAACTAAGTTCAGTTACTTGGAATTGCAAATGCAATACAATTCCTGACAATTGCTTCTATAGGTGTACCGAATTAAAAAAATTTGATTTTACGGCCATAAAAAGGGTCGGACAATACGCCTTTGGAGAAAGTGGACTGCAAGAGGTTTACATACCTCAAAACATAGAAATGATTGGGATTGGAGCTTTTAATATATGTAGCGAACTACATTCCGTCACATGGAATGGTACATGTGACGTGATTCCCACCAGTTGCTTCTATCTATGTTCAAATTTAAAAAGCTTTAATTTTTCGGCCATAAAAAAGGTCGGACAATACGCCTTTGGAGAAAGCGGACTGCAAGAGGTCTGCTTGCCAAAAAACATAGAAATTATCGAAAATGAAGCATTTAGCGGATGCAGCGAACTACATTCCGTTACATGGAACTGCAAATGCAATGCAATTCCAGCCAATTGTTTTTATGAATGTGTAAATTTAAAAGTCTTCGATTTTTCAACCATAAAAGAGATCGGACAATATGCTTTTTATAAAAGCGGACTCCAAGAGGTTCGCTTACCGAAAAATATAGAAAGCATATACGAAAGGGCATTTGGCGAATGTAGCGAATTACAATTCGTCGAATGGAATTGCAAATGCGATGCAATTCCAGCCAATTGTTTTTCAGAGTGTTCGAATCTAACAAGCTTTAACTTTGCAGGCATAAAAAAAATTGGATCATATGCTTTTTGGGCAAGCGGACTCCAAGAGGTTCGCTTACCGAAAAAAATAGAATGCATATCTGAAAGAGCATTCTACGCATGTAGCGAATTACAATTCGTCGAATGGAATTGCAAATGCAATGAAATTTCTGACTATTGTTTTTGCAAGTGCACGAAATTAAAACAATTCGATTTTTCAGGTATCGAAAAAATTGGCAAATACGCTTTTGAGGAAAGCGGTTTGCAAGAGGTTAATTTACCGGAAAACATAAATGTAGTTTTAGTGGGAGCATTTGAAAAATGTGGAGAACTTCAATCTGTCACATGGTCCCATAAGTGCGAACTAATTCCGGCAAATTGTTTTGCCGACTGTTTGAAATTAACAAAATTTAACTTTGCAAACGCCAAAAAAATTGAACAATATGCATTTAGTAATAGCGGATTGCAAGAGGTCCGCTTACAAAAAAACATAGAAAGCATTTCAAATAAGGCTTTTTGCGGATGTAGCGAACTACATTCCGTCACATGGCGCTGCCAATGTGATGTGATTCCGAATGCTTGTTTTGAAAGATGTTCAAATTTAAAACAATTCGACCTTTCAAACGTAAAAAAAATTGAAGAACGTGCTTTTATTTACAGCGGTCTAACCTCTGTGACATTAAGCACAGGAACTGCTGTTGGTCATGGCTGTTTTGCTTGTTGCAACGATTTGGAAAAAGTTGAATGGCTTTCAGATGAAAGTATTGAAAAAAATATTTTTGCGGAATGCAAAAATATAAAAGAAATACTTATCTCTGATAAGGTCATGAACATAGCCGTAGGTGCCTTTGCGGCATCTCCTAATGCAGAAATCAGCTTTGTCTAGCACTTGACAAAGCTAGGTGTATGTGTTATAATGATCACATAGCAAACAAATATATAAGAGTTCAGAGTACGTAAGTGCTTTGGACTCTTTTTTTGTTGCAAAACTAAAAAAAGGAGGAAAAAACAATAATGTTTGAACTTATAAAAGGAAAAGGAACATATGCAACACAAAAGTTTTATGCTTATTCAGGAGCCGATCCAGTGGGGGTGATAACATATGATCTCTCAAAAGAGAAACCATATAGTTTCGGAGTTCTCATTGAACACGATCCAATTCTTGATTATGACAGAACTTCTGTTGAATATGAGAACTTTTCAACTTTAGCGGCTTGTCGAAAGGCTTTGGAAGACAAGGTAAAGAAAAAAGGGTGCCCATATAAGGCCCCAAAAAAGAAGGAAAGGCATATTTCTTGTAAAATGTTGACCAATGGAGAAAATGATGATTTTTATCCAACGCCTTCAAAACTTGCTGGCATTATGTTTGCGGGAATTGATTGGAAAAAGGTAAATACAGTGCTTGAGCCTAGCGCAGGTAAGGGAGATCTGCTTGATAATCTCAAGCATTGTCGTCTGATAAGAAATCACAACCGGCTGAATATAGAATGTATAGAAAAGGATCCGACTTTGATTGATGTGTTACTTGGCAAAGAATACAAGGTCATTTACAATGATTTTTTAACATTTCAAACGCAATCAAGTTACGATTTGGTGCTTCAAAACCCACCATTCCGTGAAGGTACTCGTCATTTATTGGAAGCACTAAGAATACAACAAAACGGCGGACAGATTTGCTGCCTTTTAAATGCCGAAACAATAAAAAACCCATATTCGGCAGAGAGAAAAGAACTTCTGAAAAAATTGAAGCAGTATAACGCTTCTATAAAATTTGTTTCTAATGCTTTCACACACGCCGAAAGAACAACAGATGTTGAGGTTGCCGTGGTGTGGGTAGACATTCCGCATAAAATGGAAAAATCCAAGATCATAGACGACCTGAAAAAGGCGGAGAGAGAAGAACAAACAGCAAAAGGAGAGCCTACGGCTGTAGCGTCAGGGAATTACATAGAACGTTTTATATCGGAATATAATTTTGAATGCAGTCTATGCAAAAGGTTTGTAGAAGAATACAACGCAATAAAGCCATATATTTTGGATAAATATGACCAACAGCCTTATTCTCATCCAATTATTGAATTAAAGATAAACGGCAGGGGAGTAACTAATGATATTAATGCATTGATGAACAGCATAAGGTATAAGTATTGGTACAAACTTCTGCATCACGAAGAACTGATATCAAGGTTCACAGAACAAATGAAATCCGACTTTGGCTCAATGATAACCGAGATGAGTGAGTATGATTTCAATGAATACAACATAAAACGAGTCATTGCCAGAATGAACGTAGAGCTCATAGATGGTGTTAAGAATGAAATTGAAAATATATTTGATAAGCTATCAGTTGAACACGCCTATTACGATGAGTGCAAAAATAACATTCATTATTATAACGGATGGAAAACAAACAAAGCGCATAAAGTAAACTATAAGTGCATCATTCCCGTATATGACGTCTTTGGTGGATTTAGTGGAAATGCTTTAAGTGAATATGGGGTGCAAGCAGAAATAGGAGATATTGAAAAGGTTTTTAACTACTTAGATGGACATGCCACAGATCTTTCAAATATAATGGGCATTGTGCGTTTTGCTAATATGGCCGGAGTCACAAGAAATATAGAATTCAAATATTTTTATCTGACCGTATATAAAAAGGGAACAGCTCATATAAAGTTCAAAGACGAATACAAATATCTTGTAGATGCCCTGAACATATATGTTGGCAAAAAGCGCAGCTGGCTGCCACCTGAGTATGGTAAAAAAACATACAACACTATGGACGAAGAGGAGAAAAAAACCGTAGATGACTTTCAGGGAGAAAAAGAATATAGCAAGGTGTGCAAAAATCAGCAGCTATATCTATATGATCCTGATTCAAGCGGCGTGAATATGCTTTGCTTGGCAAAAAAATAAAAGAGAGGAAAAAAAGAATTGAGCAAGAACATTTTTGAGTATAAAGAATCGTCAGCCGGTGGAATAATAATTACGGGGTTGAAGAGAAACGAGAGGGTATCCCACCTCGAAATACCAGATAATATAGACAGACAACCCGTAACCCATATCGACGCTAATGCTTTTACGGACAATGAAACGATTAAAAGCGTTAATATTGGGAAAAATGTGAGATTTTTGGGCAGCGGTGCTTTTTGGGGATGTACAAATCTCAATAATGTCAGCTATTCGAAACTCACAGATATAGCATTTCGCTGTTTTGCAGAATGCACATCACTTTCGTATTTTGATTTTACAAATGTTGAGACAGTTAATAGCTCTGCATTTGCTGAGAGTGGGTTAAAAAAGTAATTATCCCTTTCAGCGTGAAAGATGTAAAAACATATGCTTTCAAATGTTGTGAGGAACTTACAATGGTTTTCTGGAGCAACGAACATGACATTCCCTTCAGATGCTTCTTTAATTGTAAGAACCTCAAGACAGTAATTCTATCAGACAAAATAAAAAATATAGAATGTCATGCATTTGATGCATGCCCAAATGCGGAGTTCACATTTGTCTAGCAGTTGACAAAGCTAGGCGGATGTGATATAATAAACGCATAGACAAACAAAAAAGAGTTCAGAGTGCGTTAAGTGCTTTGGACTCTTTTATTTGCCGCAAAACTAAAAAAGGAGGAAAAACTTTGAATGAAATTTTTAAATACACAAAAAATAACGGTGAGGTCATAATCACTGGATTGCAAGAAGGTGTAGGCAAAACCGCTATTGTGATACCTGAAAAAATAGAAAGTATGCCTGTAACAGAAATAGCAGAGCAAGCTTTTTTGGAAAGTCCCATTACAGATGTGAAAATTGGAAAGAATATAAAGCGAGTGGGTTATGCAGCGTTCTCAAGTTGCCATAATCTCAAATCTGTTACTTGGAACGCACAATGCGGAATAATCCCTGAGGAATGTTTTCAATTTTGTTTTATATTATCTTCGTTTGATTTTACCAAAATAAAAGTAATCAGCAAACAGGCATTTTGCGAAAGTGGGCTAAGAACAATAATCTTGCCAAATAATGTGGAGGAAATTGAACCCTGTGCCTTTTGGAAGTGTGAAAAGTTGGAGAGAGTTGTTTGGAATGCACAAACTAAAATTGTTCCGACAAATTGCTTTATGGGTTGCTCAAACCTTTTGAGCTTCAATTTTACAAATGTGGAAGTAATCGGTCATTGTTCGTTTAAAGAATGTGGATTCAGAGAAGTGCATTTGACTTCCAATATAAAAAAGATAGGAAAAGGAACTTTTAATTGCTGCCATAAACTCGAAAAGGTAATTTGGGATGCAAAATATTCAATCGTAGAACAGAAATGTTTTAAAAGCTGTGAAAAACTTTCAGCTTTTAATTTTGAAAACATCGAAATTGTTTGTAATGAGGCTTTTTCAGAAAGTGGGTTAAAGTCGGTTTCATTATCATCAAACGTCAAGGAAGTGGAAAACAAGGCTTTTTCTTTTTGCCTAGATATGGAGAAGGTGGATTGGCACTCTAAATGCAAAAGTATTCCAGCACATTGCTTCTTTGGTTGTTCGGAGCTTTCAAAGTTCGATTTTTCTGGTGTAAACACTATAGGCAAAGAGGCATTTAGAGACAGTGGTCTTCTAAAGGTAAATCTGCCTAATAATATACAGAAAGTTGGAGAAGGGGCTTTCAGAAAATGTAATTTTTTAAAGGAGATCAATTGGGATGCACAAACCCCAAGTATCCCTTCTCGTTGTTTTATCTTTTGCACATCTCTTTCGACGTTTAATTTTGAGAACATTGAATCGATTGGTGAATATGCGTTTACGTCAAGTGGGCTAAGGGAAGTTCGCTTGACACAAAGAACAAACAAAATAGAGGGAAATGCGTTTGGTGATTGTCAACGTTTGCTCAGAGTTGAATGGCTATCTGACTATTCAATAGTTGACAAAGCTTTTAAGAATTGCAGAAACCTTAAAGAGGTCAATATATCAGATAAGGTGAAAAATATAGCAACAGATGCGTTTGAGGGTTGCACCAATGTGGAGTTCGCCTTCGTCTAGCTGTTGACGCCCAGCCGCCGCACGTTCGTGATTTTAGTCATGGAATAATCTATAATTCTACTATTTTCCTTCCCAAAAGTTCTCTATAGTTCTTGACAATTCATTTGATATGTGATATACTAAGGATGTAACAAAAGCTACATAAGAGTTCAGAGTACATTAAGTGCTTTGGACTCTTTTTTTGTTGCAAAACCAAAAAAAGGAGGAAAATTATTATGCCCAATCACATATTTAATATCATCAAATTTGAAAATGAGGAGATGGCTGATCTCTTCGAAAAGAAATATTTAAAAAGCGAAAATGGGAAAACAATTTTTGATTTTAATATGTTAGTCCCAATGCCAAATGAAATGGACATAAAAGAAACTTCGGAAAAGAATGACTGGATGGCAGCGTATTTGGCCGCCGTAAATCCACATTCTGCAATTACTGTTGAGGGGTATGAAAAATGGGATTCAGAGAGAGTTCAGCACATACGGTCTGTGCTGGAGAAAAGTGCTTTTTTTAGGGAGGTACGTTGGGACAGTAACGAAGCTCCCGATATAAAGTCAGTACAGGAGGGAGAAAAATACATCTCAAATCTTGAAAAATACGGTTATGACACATGGTATATGTGGTGCATTCATAACTGGGGAACAAAATGGAACTCATATGGCTACTCGAGATATGAGTTCGATAAAAGCGTGATAAGCTTCTTTACAGCGTGGTCAGCCCCTTTCCAAATCTTTAAGAAATTATGTCAGGATAACCCAAACATGTCTTTTAAGGTGTATTGTGCAGATGAAGACCGAGGATTTAATCTCGGAATACACCAGTACAGTCAGCAGACGTGTAGCTGTGTCTGGCACGAAGAGGACCATTGGCAAGCAATGCGAGACCAACTTGCTGACGCCATTTGGGACATGAATATGGAACAAATGGCATTCATTGAAAAAGCCAAAACATATACCGCTTCCTTTGAAAGCGAGGATTTCAAGGTTTTCGTTTGGGCAAATTCGGAAGAAGAAGCTCTTGAGATTGCGAGGGAATATGGCTTGGACTCTGGATTCGAGGATAAAGAACCAAAGATCACACTGTCAAAAGAAGGGGAAAAAGCTGATTGCGATTATATTATCAGCAAATGTGATATATCGCAATAATGGTGTTGACTTATCACGGCCGGTGTAATATAATTGTGCGCAATAGACAACCCAAAAAGAGTTCAGAGCACGTTAAGTGCTTTGGACTCTTTTTTTTGTTGTTAAAAGCAAAAAAGGAGGGAAAGCTACGGATAAAATTTTCAAATATTCAGAGCATGGCGGAGAAATTATAATAACAGGCTTAAAAAAAGGCGTATCAGATACGTCTATCGTTATACCTGAAACAATAAACGGTAAGCCTGTGGTTGCGATAGGACCAAAGGCTTTTAAATCTACTTCTATTACAGCCATTAAAATAGGAAAAAATATAAGAAAAATAGAGAAAAATGCCTTTCATAAGTGTGAAAAACTAAGCTCAGTCACATGGAACTGCAAATGCAATGCAATTCCTGCTGATTGTTTTTCTGAATGTTCGAATTTAACCAACTTTGATTTTTCAAACATTAAAAAAATTGGAAGATATGCATTTTGGCGAAGTGGACTACAAGAGGTTTGCTTGCCCAAAAATATAGAATGCATTTCAGAGAGGGCTTTTGGCGGATGTAATGAATTACGATCCGTCATATGGAATGGCACATGTGATGTGATTCCTGCCGCTTGTTTTGCTTTCTGTTCGAATTTAACCAACTTTGATTTTTCGAACATTAAAAAAATTGGACAATATTCATTTTGGGAAAGTGGCCTGATCTCTGTTACATTAAGCAAAGGAACAGCAGTTTATCAAAGCTGTTTTGCTTTTTGTGAGAGTCTGACAAAGGTCGAATGGCTATCAGCCAGAAGCATTAAAGAAGATATTTTCAAGGAGTGTAAGGATATAAAAGAAATATATATATCTGATAAGGTAAAAAATATTGAAGCTAAAGCCTTTGTGTCATCACCAAATGCGGAAATCAACTTTGTATAACTGTGGTTGACAAAGCTAAGATAGTGTGATACAATAGGTGTATAGACCAACAAAAAAAGAGTTCAGAGTACAATATAATGTGCTTTGGACTCTTTTTGTACATATTAAGATAGCAGTAAAGACGAAGTGCAACATAATACAATAATATGCACATACAGCACTTTTTTTGCTTGCTGAAATATGATATAATAATATAAAAGAAAAAAGAGGAGGAATAATTTTGAAAGATGATAAGTTTCATGAAAATGATACACTTCCTTTTCCACAACAACGCTTAGAATGGTATTTGAATGTTGGAAAAGAGACCATAAAAAGGCCATATAATAAGATTAAAAACTGTGAAAAAAACAATCTTTATGGACTTATAACACTAAGCGAAGCTGTTAAAATAGTGTTTGATACGGATTTCTCAGGATCAACGCCAAATGATCCACTTTACTATGAATGTATGAACGCAGCAAAAAGCAATGGCATCAACCTGGAATATATGTATAACTGGCAACTGTATAAACAAATATACAAATTCAGTGATGAGCTTGTAGAAGTGTTGCAAAAGGATACTGATGATAAAGTGCTTCCAATACGGGCTATTTCAGACAATTTGCCGTTTCCTGCGTTCTTTACTGATAATATCATAAAAGGTCCGGGCGGTATAGAATATAGGGGGGTCTTTGTATCATTGGAGCTGTCAAGAGAGAACAGGCCAGAACTTGGCTTATTCTTTTTGGAAAATACCCCTGAGAGCGACTATAAGTATTGCCTTATTCCTTTATACTATGATGATAAAACCCTAGAGGATATATACAAAGAGAGGGACAAGGAATTTGATATAAGACCAGATTTACCAGAGCTTATGAGAAGGGAAGTATCCGAATTAGTAAGGCTGACGATGCCTTTGATCGTATATATATGTTCACAGGATGCTGAGGTAGAACGTATAAAGATAAATGCAACAGCTGCTAAACCGGCAAACAAGAAAAAGAGTCAGCAAAAAAAGAAAACAGTAAATAAAAATCTCGTAGGATATCGCCTTGGAAACCAGATCAAACACGCTAAGAAGATATATCTGAGTAATAAGAGTAATAGCACAGGTACAGGAACAAGTAAAGTGCCTCATATTCGAAGAGGTCATTATCACAGCTATTGGACAGGCAGTAGATCGGAGCCAGAGAAGAGAAAGCTCATCATTAAGTATCTCCCGCCTATTTACGTTAATAAAGATATCTCAGAGGAACTTGTACCAACAGTTCACAAAGTAAAGTAACAAAAAAGGAGCAATATATATGCCTAACAATCAAAACAATTGGACATTTGAAAATGACTTTGAAGAATATGCAAAGCAAAATTTCTTTAACCCGGAATACAAAATAAAGTTTTTGAACAAAATGGCAGAGGAGGGCACTGGCTCAGAAGCTTCGTTAAAGGACTATGCTTGTGACTTTGCCAAAATATCTTCATTCGAAAAGAAATATAACAAAGATATTTCACAAATGGATGTCGATCAGATTATATTCATATTAAATGACTGCATCAACAGCTACGATAGCTTTCGTAATATGAAAGAGTTGCTAAAACTCTATTTGGCGTTTATGAACTATCCGAACATGGCTCAATTTGTAGCAATTAGTTATGACATGATGGATGTAGATCAAAAGTTCTCTGAAAAATTCTTTGCGAGCTATGAAGATCTATACGGCTATTTAATGTCGGACAGCTATATTAAGGAAAACTATATTTATGAAATGCTTGCCGTATTGCTGATTTACTTGGGAATGCCAGAAGAATATATCCCGATCATTGAAGCAGCAAGCGTGGATGTAAAAAACAAAACTATTAGTGTTGGCGGAGTTGTTTTTGACAATTATCCTGAAAGTTTCTTTGAGTTATGCGAACTAAGCTTTCAAGATAAACAGTGCTGCAACACAAAGTATCTTATCAAAAGAGAAAATGTTGATCATTCAAAGTCAGGTGACGGCAAGGTAGATGCGGAATTTGCTAGTAAGGCTTGTGAAGAGCTATCTTATTCAAATCTCAACAGTCATTGTGATCATCTAATTCGAAAGGAATTCAGCGTGCTAACTCTAAAGCGTTCGGCTTTGTTTTTCAAAATGAAACAGTACGAGCAGAATGTTCAAAGTATGTACTCCCTCAAAAGCAGTCAGCTTAAGGCATTATTTGAAGAAGAATTTGATCTAAAAATTGGGACGCCAAAACTTATCTATAATACCTATCTGCAATGGCTGCGGATATTTAGATAGAAATGGGCTTGGTGCCAAGCCGACTAACTCGTGACTTTAGTCATGAGTTAGGCGGCTAGATCATAATAAACATGTATAAGAGTTCAGAGCACATTAAGCAAGTTCTATGGACTCTTTTCTTATAAAAAAAGAGGAGATGAAATTTTGAATAATATTTTTGAATATGTAGAGGAAGACGGCAAAATTATAATAACCGGGTTGCAAGAAGGCGTAACCACTACCTCTATTGTTGTACCTGAAACAATAAACAATATGCCCGTTATAGTGATAGCCTATCAGGCTTTTAAAGAAAGTTCCATTACAAGCATTAAAATCGGGGGGAATATAAGGGCAATAGACGCAGGCGCATTTGAAGATTGCAAAAGTCTCACATCGGTTATCTGGAACGATCATTGCAAAACTATTCCTAATAGATGTTTTTCCCGTTGTGTATCGCTTTCAACGTTCGATTTATCTGGAGTTGAAAGTATTGGTAAATGGGCGTTTGAAGGAAGTGGGCTTCAGAAGGTAGATCTGCCTCGTAATATACAGGAAGTTGGAGACTCGGCATTTAGCGATTGCAGAGCATTGAAAGCAGTCCATTGGACTGCACAAAATAAAAACATTCCTCAGCGTTGTTTTGCCAATTGTGCGTCGCTTTCGATATTCGATTTTTCTAGTGTTGAAAGCATCGACGATGGGGCATTTGCAGAAAGTGGACTCCAGGAGGTGAATCTGCCTCACAATATACAGGAAGTTGGAGAATTGGTTTTTAGAGAGTGCAAGTCATTAAAAACATTCCATTGGAATGCACAAACAAAAAACATTCCTCAGTATTGCTTTTACAATTGTTTGTCTCTTTCAATGTTCGATTTTTCAAGTGTTGAAAGCATTCACGAAGGGGCGTTTGCAAAAAGTGGACTTCAGGAGGCAAATCTGTTTCACAATATACAGAAAGTGGAACCATTTGCTTTTCAAGATTGCAAATCGTTAGTTAAAGTTGAATGGCTTTCAGACGAGCCAATAGAAATTTATACTTTTGCAAATTGCGAAAGATTAAAAGAAGTCAATATATCAGACCAAGTGAAAAACATTGAAGTAAATGCTTTTCAGGGCTGCCCAAATGCGGAGTTCAGCTTTATATAGAAAAAAGTAGAAAAGCCATCATAGCTCTTGACAATTTGTCTGATACGTGATATACTAAAAATGTAACAAAAGCTATATTAGAGTTCAGAGTATTTAATACTTTGAACTCTTTTTTTGTATAAAAGAAAGGGAGTGTGTGATTGAATAAATGTAAAAGATGCAAAAACTACAATGCATACACAAGTACCTGCTATCCACATAGCGACTTGTGCGAAAGAAAATATAAGTTAACAACTGAGGACCTGATGATCAGCTTTGATTGTCCGTTTTTCAGAACAAAATATATCAAAAATTATAAGAAAGGCGGTTTTAATAAAAATGAAATTAAACGGAATGTCATTTATAGCAACTTTCAATAAGGAAATTATCGAGAAGCCAAGTGCGGGGGAATATCGAATTTATGATAAGCACAACAATGAAAAAGTTTTCGATTTTCTCGCAAGCTCATTAGTAATATCTGTTTCTCACCACGATGCCACTTTTGATGAATGGGGGCTCGACGAAGATGTAACGGATGAAGATATTGCAGAAGCATTTCTGGGCGGAAATTTTAAATGGGAAGAGTTTTTTGTATATACTGGCGAAGATGAAGACTCTCCAAACCTTATTAAAGTTTCAAATCTTACACTGTTCTTCAGTGACGAGTGTGATGACATTGAGCTTTATGTTAAAGATTCGGTAATGGACGATATGTTCATACGAAATGCGGTCGAAGCAGTAAAGGAAGCTCTTGACAATATCCACAAAGAAGGTAAGTATAATATTGCTGAAGAGGTTGATATCTGCGTGGAAGTCACAAATGCTCCTGAAACAGTAGAAATAACGGCTATGTATCACAGTAAGCACAATTCTTTTCCGATAAAAGACGTGTGTGTTATAAGCAAGCAGTATAAAGAAAAAGTTATATCAGCTATACAGCCAATACTTGATGAGTATGGCGCCGGCTGGTCAGAACTGTAATAGGAAAGAGGACTAAAATATGGGGACAGAAATATACGATTGCAATGGAGTTCCGCTCGAGATAACCGATAAAGTAAAACTTTTCAACGGCGATGGCAACATTCTTCTTGTTGGCAATGTAGAATGTTGCTTTGGGGCTTTAGGAATAACAACAAACGATACTATCAACTGGGATGCTATATATGATATGGCAAAAAGGGAAAGTACGACTCCTTGTTTCCTATATAATGATAACTTCATTTCGTTTTGGGAAATTGCGTGGAATCTTAATTATCAGAGCGACAACTATTTTGCAAACGTTGAAAAAATCATTGACAAAATTTCTTAAGTGTGATACAATAAAAGTGTCAAAATGATATTATTTAAGTCCAGAGTACAATAATGTGCTTTGGACTTATTTTTTTGTTTTGAAAAAAAATAAGAGGAGGCTTTTTAAAATGATATTAAAAATTGATTTTACATATGAGGAAAAGTACCTCAGAACAAGCAGGTGCAGGAAGCCACTTGCACGAACACGAGAGGGAATCTATGAGCTTGCAATAAAAGAACTTGCAAAAGCTGAGTGTCCTATCGCAGCAGTAGTGCACGATATGAAAAGCGTATATGAAGGAGCAACGACAACTGCTGATTTTGAAGGAAATGGGGAGTATAAGATGTTTGCCGAGCCGTACCGTGTGCATAACGGAAAGTTCTATAAGTTCTGCCGTGCAAGCTATGGTGCTGCTATAAGTACTGCACAGACGGAGCTCAAATACGTTATTGCTGATATCAAGTCTGATCTGTACAGATATTCTTTATATGAAAAAGAAAATCTCTTTTCAGATAAATCAGTATATATAAGTGACAATCTATCTGAAATAGTTGATAATATGCAGGCTAGAGCAAATAAGTATATTTCTTTGGACGGTGAGTTGTGGAAAGAATGCGGTGAACCAAGATATGTTGTTAACACGTTTGGGCTTGGTCATAATCACGGCGGCACAGCTATGTTTATTGAGGAGTTCTATAACTCCAATATCAGCAGCAAAAACTATTTCAACGCTGTGGATAGAGATAAGGCAATAACATATGCAAAAGAAACGGCTATTGCAAGAGGCGATACAGACAGCGTTAAACGCATCGGGCAAATGGAAAATATAGAAGTCCTTATTCCAGAGTTTTTCAAGGTAGATCCCGAAAAGGAACACGGAGAAGGAAACGCTTTTCTTAATCTGCTTGAGGACATGGTAACTTCATCAAATAATGCAACAGAAGCAGGCATTCTTGTGACTCTTGCTACGGCATCTGAAATCAATAAAAATTGAAAGGAAGGTATATTATGACCGAAAAAGAAATGCAGACATACGAAGTTGCTTTCGTTGTATATGGTTATATCGACAACGAAGACGAGAACATCGGACTTATAGAATGCAACGGTCTTCAGAAATACGAACATCAATACTGGCTGAAAGATGGTCGCATGTACTACAGCATCGATACATCATCGCCCCAAAAAGCTTATGAACTTGGTAAACAACTTTTTGAAAGCGACGATTTTAAAGCATTAACAGTTACAGACTGGTGTCTGGAACACGTATCTATAGGTGATAGATACTGGTACAAAGAAGATCTGAAGCTTTAACTACAGAAGATGAAAAGGAGCTATATTATGACCGAAAAAGAAATGCAGGCCTTACAGAAAGCCTGCGGTACAAGAGTTATTGTCGATGGCAAATCAACAATAACAAATATCCCAAATAAAGCGTTCTATGACAAATGTCTTATTTACAGCGAAACTAAAAATAAGCAAATCAAAGGTTCTTTAAAATGGAATCCGATGAGCGAAGATTGGAAAAGTTGTTGCAAAGAACGTTCTTTTTGGGGACAGGATACCCTGAAAAAAATGAAACAGATGCATCCACAAATGGATGACAGATTATTTGAGCTGCGAACAAAATTGCTCGAATTTGCAGGCGAAGCTGTTTGCTTGCCAGCCTATGAAGAAGATCTGGACAATATCCTTTCATATGGGCAATTTTGGCTTGGCAATAATGTGAAGCATATGAAAGGCGAACCAAGTCATTGCCATTCCAATACATCAAATCTATGGGAGCAGAACAAAGACATCACAAACATCTGTACAGGCTATGCCTTGTCTGACGATGGCTTATGGCGGCAGCACAGCTGGCTCATCTGGCATAAAGCCCGTTCTAATCAGATTGTCGAAACAACAACGTCACGCATAGCATACTATGGCTTTGTAATGCCATATGATATGTGCGAAGACTTTGCCTACAACAACTATGGTTAATATATCAAAATTAGCTGTGTTCCTTATCACGGGGCACAGCTAAAAAATAAACAAGGAGGAAAACCAAAAAAATGAAAAAGATAGAAATCAGGCCTAAAAGCAAATATTATACTCGCAGCTATGGCTATAGTATTCCAAAGAGGAATCTCTTGATAGAGAAATCGCAAAAGGCAATAAAAGAGCAACTAGAAGAAGCGGGAATAACCGATTCTGGCTACATCAAACAGGTAGAGGAATATTTTCTTAAGCATAAGCAGTCTTGCTATTGTGTTCTTGTTAACTATAAGAGATATGTGGATGATGTTATAACAAGCAAAGTGTACGACTGGGTGGCAGATTATGACAATATGTTTTCACGAACCATAAAAGATTATGAAAAGAGCTGGGATCCTGCACGCATGTATATAACAAAAGTAGGGGAGCCGCAGGAAGATAATTCGCTTGTGATCAATCTTGTTTATGCTGTAGCATACGAGCTTGAAAACAATGAAAAGAAAAAACAGCTCAAAGAAAAAATAACAAATACATACGTGAATAATCCGCCACAGGGTTTAGTTGTACAAGACGTAAAGCTATCTTGCAAAAGTTTAACCAAATCTCGTGTTGATCTGAAAGTGAAAATCAAAGTTTCACTATAAAAAGAAGAAAAGAGGCAACCGCATTTCTGTGGCTGTCTCTCTTTACTATTTTTATTCCTCCTCTATGTTTTTATTTTTCTTATAGGCTTTTTTGCTTTCAAGCCTATAAGATTTATCATCGGAAAGCGTTTCTGCATATGCAGCTACACTTCCATAATATCTTTCACATTTTCCAGCAAATTCTCGCTGAAAGCGAAAGTCTTTGGAGCCATGTTTCTTTGACATAGCTTTTCCTCCTTAATTTTATTTTTATATATCAACTGCACTTATCCAGAAGTGCAGATAAAAGAGATCCGCAGCCTGGATGCTGCAAGTTGATTATATGTAAAGCGTTTTTTGTATATATAGAAAAACACATAAAAAAATAAGTGTGCGTTTCCCTAATCAACTTAGATAAGAAACTCCACACTTTATATATATAAAGTATAAAAAGAAAAGAGCTCTTATCTTTTAAGAACTCTCTACTTTTATACATAATTTCTTTAACAACTATATAATAACACATATTAAGAGATTTGTCAAGCCTTTTTTCAAAAAAAATATCTTATTTTCTGAATTTTTGGATTTTTGCATTATATGATATAATAGATATAAGAGCAGAGCAAAAATGCAAACAAATTTAGCCGCATACAAGGAGGAAAAGAAAAAATGGATCAGTTCAAGAAAGAAGAAACATATTATAATGAATCATATTGTAATGAATCAATAGAAATGCCGACTAGAGGAAAAAAAATAAAAGACTTCTTTGATTATTCGGTTTTTGGACTTACGGTATTTGCAATTCTTCTTCTAACAATCTTTATAATATACTATAGCATTATTGGAAACGCCGATAAAAATGTTTCCGATTGGAATAATATTTTGAATGATAGAGCACTTACATCAGAAAAAATAACTGGAGTGGTTAAAGACAAAACTAAGCACGAGGGTGAAAATGATAAAAGTTATACACTTGTAATAACTGATGATGAGTGTATGGTTGATGTTACCAAAGCTGAATATGAAAGTATTAGTGTAGGGGATACTGTGGAATACTATTTAAGCACAGCTGATTATCCCAACATAGTTACATCTTCGGAGGAAGCTGGCGGCAGGGTAGTGATCAGAGAAACAGTATCAGCAAGAGCCTTATCCCAAGAAAAAGCTTCAAAAGAGGCTTTAAGCCTCGCTGAGAGCGAATCAGGTGAGTGTCCAAGCGAATGGGTATTTTGTCATAAGCATAAGGTGATTGTTTATTTAATAATTGCGGCGATAGCCGCTTTATTTGCTTGGGCTATATATTCTCTTGTTCTCTGATTTTAAAATAAAGTATGTACAACGCTTGACAAATTTGCGCCATTATGATACAATAGAGATGTAAAATAGTATTGATAAGTCTAGAGTTTTTAACTCTGGGCTTATTTTTTTTGCAAAAAATAAAGAAGGAGGAAATATTAATGAAATTTACAATTGTAGGGGGCTCAATGAGCCTTCAGGAAGTCGAGGGATATAAGAATTGGATAATGTCTTATTATCCGGAACTCGAAATTAAGGAAATGACATTTGTCATTGCAGACAACACTATTGCTATTACATGCAATAACGGCGAAATTTCATTTCAGCCGGTTTGCAGAGCAGCAGTCTAAAGAAAGGAGTTTTTTATGAAGAACAAAGAACTGATAAACAAACTATCAAAATATGATGAAATTGCCGAGGTAAACATCTTGGCAGATACGAAAAACGGAGTATACCTTGGCAACATATCAGAGGTATGCTTGGACGCCGCTGACAATATTTACATTAATGTTCAGCTGGACGAGCTTGCATCCACGGAAAAAAGAGACAGCAAAGTGCTTAAATCTCAGGTAATTAGCCTGCTTGAAAAGCTGGTTGATGATGAGAATTTTATTTATGATGAGAGACAGGCTGCTTATGTGCTGAAAGAAGACCTAAAAGGAAGGAAGGAAGAATAACATGTACATCACAAATATAGATTGGGATAGCAAGGATACAGGGCTTCCCAAAGAAATAGATATCCCAAGAGAAATGGATATCGATGAAATAGCCGAATATTTGGCATCTGAAACTGGCTGGTGCTGCAACAGCTTTGTTGTAGAAAAAGGCCATACGGAAAAGTGGCTCAAAAAAGAGACCAGTCATATCCTGAACCTTATATCAACCAGAATAATGGCTTCAATTGACAAAATGGAACCGGATATTAAGCTTACATTGGAGGAATTCATTGAAGAATATTCCGATGAAGATAAAAAAGAACTTACAACGGCTATGGGAAAAATTATTCGCAAAGGCTCCTGGTATAAGGGGTTTTACACCGAATATAAAAACGGTATGTTCATAGCGACAAACAAAATCAAGGCTACGGCCAAAATGTTTGTCAAAGGGAATAAGCCATTGGTGGCTATATCCTTTAAGGATCAGCACTGTATAAGTGCAAAATGGTCTGACAATAAACTCTATGAAGGTGCTCCTTATGTAAGATATTCGGAGCGGTATAGACTCTATACTACTGAATTCATCTGTCCGGCACAGGAAGCAGAAGCTATCCTGTATAAGGCAATAAGAAAGGATGACAAAGAAGAATTTGATACCCGCACTATACGCTGGAGCGAAGAGCCCATGCCTTTCTATGTTGTGGAAGGACAGGCCTTTGTGCGTGCAACCAGTTGTATGCAAAGAAAGGCTCAGGTCTCTGATACAATAAAAAAATTTATTCCCAACGAAGACGGAGGCACAAATGCTTTTGGGTTATCTTTCTTATTCTGGGAAAACACACTCGTCGAGAATTATTGCGGCGTATACGCCGACGAGGATATAACGGAAAAAGAAATTAATGACATTATAGGTCCTTATACTGAAACAGTTCTTGCAAGAGAGCTGTGGAGACAGTATAACGCATTTAATGCAAAAGATAAAGAAAAAGCTTTGGAGCAGGCTAAGAAAAAGATCAACGATCTGCAACAGTGGGTCGATGATAATTCTGAGCAGATAATCCAGGCGGCAGAAGCACGCTTTGGCGATTTGAGGAGGGCAGAGCAGCATATGGGCTTTGACTGCGGTTTTCTTTACTTTAAGTATAAAGACCCAGTATATGCTGAAATGTTCTCGGCGGCTTCAACAGTAAATGGCTCAGCTATTTATAGAAGCGGTGAATTTTCAATAAAGCTGCCGTTCATGACGCAATCGACAACTATAAAGCGAGAAATGGCGTCTTATATAAAGGAAAACTATACAGAGAATATTTCTTATAGAACTGTTCTCGATTAAAACAAAGAAAGAGCTTCCCACAGAAATGCGGGAAGCTCTTTTTTTCTTATATTTTTGTGCTTTCAAATAATCTCCTTTTTTTCTCAACTAAAGTGTTAAGCTCATCACAGCTTAACTGCTTTGAAACATCTACGGTATCATCTTCGAAGAGATATACGTAGTGATATGTTCCTTCATCTCGCCAAAATTCAACCAATATTGTATCCAAAGCGTCTTCACTGCTTGTAGTGCCGTCGCTATTTGGCAGCAGATAAGCAAATTGGTCCTGAATAGACTTTGGAACATGAAGATAGCAAACGAAAGTATCTAAAGTACACAAAGCAGATTCAACCTGCAATTCGTCGAGCGTTATACTCGAAATGAGCTGTCGGTCTAAAGAAACGTTTTCTGCTGTGATAATATCATCGAAATAATCACCTCTGCCGTCCTCTGCTCCCTTAAGGAACATAAGGATTATTATAAGGGCAAAAATTATAATAATAGTACAAAGCAAAATACTCATATTGCAACAGCTCCCTTCAACTGCAGTCTTTCGGATATCTTGTCTACAAACTCTCTCGCTTTTTCAAAAAGTATGCAAAGTCTGTTTGTTTTCATACAAGCTTCACCGACAACGCCGGAGCCTGCGAACTGATCAAGAACTATTTCTCCTTCAAAAGTAAGCAATTTGAGAAGCTGTTCCATAAGTCCCACTGGCTTTTCCGCCTGATGAAGCCTTTCTTTCTTCGCAGGCGGCTGAACATCAAAGCAGGCCGGCAGCATTTCAGCTGACCCCGACATATAATGCTTGGTAGTAGGATCTGCAAGGTCTTTTTTTACATCCGGGCGCATAGCTCTGCATTTGCCCTTTGTAAAGATCATTACATCTTCGGTATTCTTTGATTTTCTTCCTGTATTAGATACAAAAGTGCCTTTTTTCCAAGCTACTTTTGAATAATAGAGAAAACCTGCTTCTTCAGCCATTTTCTTGACCTCATAAAGATAGTTAAAGTTGCTCTCATTTTCTGCAGGCAGAAATTCAACAAGAAAACAACCGTCTTTAAGGACCCTGGCCTTTTCCTTGAAATCTTCAACGGTATATCTGAACGCCTCATAATCAGCAAAAGAACGATTGCCACCTTTATTTGATTTTGTATCTGCCCAAGGGTGATCAGTGATTATGCAATCAACAGAGCCGTCTTTTAGTATAGAAAGATCTCTGCCGTCGCCTTCAATCAACGCTACAGACTCAGCTTCTGAATTTGCAAAATATACACCCCTTCCTATCCTTTTAAAAGCTATTCCAAGAGATTCATAAATTCTTGCTCTTATTTGCTCCTTTGGATAATGAGATGAAAACTTTTCATAAGCATCGCTCAATGAGAAAGACATTCCCTTAAATGTTTCTAATAATGACTTTTTTAAACTCATAATTATTCCTCCTTTTTATATAAAACAAAAAAAGGTAACAGTTCATGAGCTTTGAAACTCTGAACTATTACCTTTTTTCTTATAAATCTAGTATATCACAAAGCAAAAGAAATGTCAATGTTTTAGTAAATAGTTGCTTGTTTTGACATCCTGTGATATAATATATATAACCCCAAAATAATCAAGAAATGAGAAAGGACGTTGTTTTATGGATAAGAAAGAAATTCTTATAAAAACGGGACTTAAATACTGTGCAGTTACAGGACCTATGGACTTCTATCAGCTAAGCATGAGCTTAAAGGAAATAAAGAAAAAGCTAGAAGCTGAAAAAGAAGAAATGAAAGAATTTGGCGGTGAGGCCGATAACATTGCAGAATGTATGGAAGGCTTTGAAAAGCTTGTAGCTAAGTTTGTAAAAGAAAAAGCAAAAGTAAAAGTTCCATACATAAGATACTTTACTTTTCCTGATCCAGCAACTTACGGCTTTGCTATTGGATGCGTAGTTGGACTTGGCGGAAATAAGTCGCTTACTTTTGCAGATACAGAAAAAGTATTGGAGTTAACTGCTCCAGATGCAGAAATTATTAACTCAGAGGATATTTTGAACTAAGGCGACATCCACCCCCCCTACAGAAGCGAGGGCGTTCTTGCTGGAAGAGAATAAAGACTCGGCAACAAAAGCGACAAAAAACTTGACGATTTTGCTTGTTGCAAAAAAACTTTTCTTCTATAGCAAGCAAGAAAGTCATAGTCTATGTTTGTACAATCGCACTTGACAAAGCTAAGCCTGTGTGATATAATAAAGGCATATCAAATAGCTTTGAGTTCAGAGTACGTTAAGTGCTTTGGACTCTTTTTTTGTTGAAAACTAAAAAGGAGGAAAGGTTTTGGATAGTATTTTTAAACACACCGAAAATAACGGTGTAGCTATAATAACGGGCTTGCAAAGAGCCTTAACAGAAACCTCAATTTTTATACCTGAAACAATTAACGGCATACCTGTAGTTGAGATAGGGCCAGAGGCTTTTAGATCTACTTCTATTACAGATATCAAAATTGGTGAAAATATAAAAAAAATAGGAGAAAAGGCCTTTTATATGTGTGAAAAACTACAATCCGTCACATGGCACTGCCAATGTGATGTGATTCCAGTCGATTGTTTTTCGGGATGTTCAAATTTGACACAATTCGATTTTTCGAACATCAAAAGAATTGAAAAACGTGCATTTTCAGAGAGCGGTTTACAAAAGGTTTGTTTGCCACAAAATATAGAATGCATTTCAGGATGGACATTTAGCAAATGTAAAGAACTAAGATCAGTAGAATGGAATTGCAAATGTGATGTAATTCCTGTCTTTTGCTTTTTAAGATGTTCAAATTTGACACAATTCGATTTTTCGAACATCAAAAGAATTGACCGTGCTGCATTTTATGAAAGTGGTTTAAAAGAGGTTTGCTTGCCAGAAAATATAGAATGCATTATAGAAGGGGCATTTTGCAGATGCAAAACACTAAGTTCTGTAAAATGGAATTGCAAATGCAACGTAATTTCTGTCGATTGTTTTGCTGGATGTTCGAATTTAACGCAATTCGATTTTTCGAACATCAAAAGAATTGGAGCACATGCTTTTGAGAACAGCGGTCTAACCTCTGTAAGATTAAGCAAAGAAACTGCAGTTGATCAAAGCGGTTTTGCCTGTTGCAACGATCTGGAAAAGATTGAATGGCTATCAGGCAGGAGTATCGAAGGAGATATTTTCGAGGAGTGTCAAAATATAAAAGAAATAATTATCTCGGATAATGTCATGGGCATAGCTGTAGATGCCTTCGCAAGCTCACCAAATGCGGAAATCTCTTTCATATGAGGATTGACAAATCTTTGCCTGAGTGATATAATAAAGGCATAGCAAATAATTGAGAGTTCAGAGTACGTAAGTACTTTGGGCTCTTTTTTTGTTGTTAAAAGCAAAAAAAGGAGGAAAGGTTTTGGATAGTATTTTTTTATATGTCGAGAAAAATGGTGAGATCACCATAACCGGGTTGCAAGGAGGCACAGCCGAAACCGCTATTGAGATCCCGGAAACAATAGATAACATGCCTGTAACAGAAATAGCAGAACAAGCTTTTTTGGAAAGTCCCATTACAGCCGTCAAAATTGGCAAGAATATAAGAGAAATAGGGGAATTGGCCTTTGGTGTCTGTAAAAAACTAAGCTCTGTCACATGGAACCAAAAATGTGATGTGATCCCCTCTGACTGTTTTGCTGAATGTTCGAATTTAACGCAATTTGATTTTTCAAACGTCAAAAAAATCGGACTATATGCTTTTTATAAAAGCGGACTTCAAGAGGTTTACTTGACAGAAAAAATAGAAATACTCGATAAAGGAACATTTAGCGGATGTAGCAAACTACAATCCGTCACATGGCACTGCCAATG
>ERZ835109.657-NODE-657-length-37242-cov-14.863662_pt1 | contig 37242 bp, 32 predicted proteins | sample MGYA00519946_ERZ835109 | MGnify/ENA primary metagenome ERZ835109 (study PRJEB31850, sample SAMEA3708771) | human gut metagenome | biome: human gut; feature: human-associated habitat; material: faeces | place: China | collected 2014 ...
ATCAACGGCTTCACCTATGTGCAGACCGAGTACGATATCCCCACCCAGACCCTGAAGGTCGTCAAGGAGATCCCCTTCTCCGAGGGTGAGCGCGCTGCTGTCAAGTGCTACGGCGCTAACGACGTTATGGAAGGCGTTGCCATTATGAAGAAGGAGGACGTTCAGTGCTCCATTACCGGCAACTCCACCAACCCCGTCCGCTTCCAGCACCTGGTTGCAGGTACCTATAAGAAGTGGGCCATCGAGAACGGCAAGAAGTACTTCTCCGTTGCTTCCGGCGGCGGCACGGGCCGTACCCTGCACCCCGATAACGTGGCTGCAGGCCCCGCAAGCTATGGCCTGACCGACTCTCTGGGCCGCGTCCATGGTGATGCTCAGTTCGCAGGTTCCTCCTCCGTGCCCGCACACGTTGAGATGATGGGCCTGATCGGCATGGGCAACAACCCCATGGTCGGCGCTACCGTTGCCTGCGCTGTTGCTGCTGCACAGGCCAACGCCTGATCTTTCCTGGTTCGGCAAAGGGGGCTGCCTTCCGAATGGGCAGCCCCCTTTTTATGCTGATATATGTTCGCGCAGGCTAACTGCCTGCAACATTGGTTCAACTGAGAAGGAAAAAGAAGAAACCATGAAAAAAACGAAGATGAAACAGAGCATTGCAGCGCTGGCCATGGCCGCTGTCGTTGCAGTGAGCCTGCTGGGCTACGGCTGCGGCAGCAAGCCCGCCTCCACCGCAGGCGGCGTGTCCGGCGATTTCACCGGCACTGCCAAGGGCATGGGCGGCGACGTTACCGTTACCCTGACGCTGGAAGACGGCAAGATCACCGGCTGCACCGCTGAGGGTAAGGATGAGACCCCCGGCATCGGTACGCTGGCACTGGAGCAGCTGCCCGCTCAGATTGCTGAGACCGGCAGCATCGCCGTGGACGGCGTGTCCACCGCAACCATCACCTCCAACGCCATCAAGGAGGCAGCAGCTGCTGCCTTGACTGCCGCCGGCCTGAACGCCGACGACTATAAGATCGAGGTCAAGGCCGACGAGACCAAGGCCGAGGATTCCACCGTTGACGCTGACGTTGTCATCGTGGGTGCAGGCGGCGCAGGCATGACCGCTGCCATCACCGCTGCTGCCGAGGGCAAGAGCGTTGTGATCGTGGAGAGCCAGCCCATGGTGGGCGGCAACTCCGTGCGCGCTACCGGCGGCATGAACGCCGGCAAGACCGTGTATCAGGATGAGAACGAGTTTGCCGAAGGCGCAGGTGTCGAAAAGACCCTGAAGGCTGCTGCTGAAAAGTATGCTGACAACGAGACCATCACCGCTCTGGCTGCTACCGTGGCTGAGCAGTGGGCTGCCTACCAGGCCAACCCCACCGGCTACTTTGACAGCGTTGAGCTGATGGAGCTGGATACCATGATCGGCGGCAAGGGTGTCAATGACCCTGCGCTGGTGGAGACCCTGTGCTCCAACAGCGCTGATGCCATCGACTGGCTGGGTGAGCAGGGCATCACCCTGCACAGCGTTTCCAGCTTCGGCGGCGCATCCGTCAAGCGCATCCATCGCCCTGTGAACGCAGAGGGCAAGACCGTTTCCGTCGGTTCCTACATGATCCCCCTGCTGGAGGAAAACTGTGAGAAGGCTGGTGTCCAGATGATGCTGAACACCACCGCCACCGAGATCCTGACCGATGACAACGGCGCTGCTGTTGGCATCAAGGCCACCGGCGCTTCCGGTGAGACCATCACCATCAATGCCAAGGCTGTAGTGCTGACCACCGGCGGTTTCGGCGCAAATCTCGATATGGTCGTTGAGTACAAACCCGAGCTGAAGGGCTTTATGACCACCAACGCCCCCGGCATCCTGGGCCAGGGCATCAAGATGGCACAGGCCATCGGTGCTGACACCGTGGATATGGATCAGATCCAGATCCACCCCACCGTGGAGGCCAACACCGCTGCCCTGATCACCGAGGGCCTGCGCGGCGACGGTGCTGTGCTGATCAATGCCGAGGGCAAGCGCTTCATTGATGAAGTGGGCACCCGTGATGTGGTTTCCGCCGCTGAGATCGCTCAGACCGGCAGCTACAGCTGGCTGGTGGTGGATCAGGCTATGGTGGATGCCTCCAGCGTCATTCAGGGCTACATCAAGAAGGGCTACACCGTGACCGGTGAGACCTATGAGGAACTGGGCAAGGCAATGGGCGTTGATGAGGCTGCTTTTGCCGAGACCATGAACACCTGGAACGGCTATGTTGAGGCCAAGAACGACCCCGACTTTGGCCGCACCAGCTTTGCAAACAAGCTGGATACCGCTCCCTACTATGCCATCAAGGTCACCGCAGGTGTGCATCACACCATGGGCGGCCTGAAGATCAACACCAACACTGAAGTCCTGAACGAGAACGGCGAGGTCATCCCCGGCCTGTTCGCAGCAGGTGAGGTGACCGGTGGTGTCCACGGTGCAAACCGCCTGGGCGGCAACGCTGTGGCAGACTTCACTGTCTTTGGCCGCATTGCAGGCGCAGCTGCCAGCAAGTACGCTGCATGAAACGCCTGAAAGGCTGGCAGAAAAATCTGATCTTTGCGGCCGTGGTGCTGGCCGCGGCAGCACTCCTGTTCGTGCTGTACCGCGCCAACGCCCCCAAAGCGGAGCCGCTGGTGGCCGTGGTCGATTTCGGCGACGGCATCACTGAGACGATCCCGCTGGACGAGGACCACGATTATCTGTATGATGTGGGCGATTATATCGTGCATCTGCAGGTAAAGGATGGGGCTATCGCCTTCCTCGACAGTCAGTGCCCGGACCATGTGTGCGAGCAATTCGGCTGGCTGAGCGAGCAGGATGCCTGGGCCGCCTGTGTCCCCGCCGGGGTCTATGTAACGGTGCAGGCCGCAGAAACAGAATAAAACAAACAGGCCGCCGTGCAGGATCATCTCCTGCACGGCGGCCTGTTGTATCGGGGGAAATGTTATTTCACGTATTTGCCTTCGCAGATATTCTTGCAGCAGGCGCTGATGGGGAACCAGCAGCAGTCCCGGCAGATATCGGCCAGCATCTCGGGGGTGGCTTTGGCATCGATCTCCCGAATGAGGGCCTGGTAGTCGTATTCCTTTTCCTCCAGCCCGAAATACTCCACGGTCTTGCGGTCGTATCGCTTGACCTTTTCCTGTGTGTCGCACAGGTCGGTGCCCAGCTTGTTGGGGCAGCAGGAACAGAGGGTGTCGGTGGAGAAGGTGAGCTGGATCTTCGTCCCGGGCACCTCCCGCAGCTGGTGGACGACATCGTTCATGTGCTCCACAAAGGCTTCGCTGTAGCCATGGCCGGAGTAGCCCTGAGTGCAGAGCAGGTGATGCGGGCGCAGTACGATGCTCATGCCTTTTTTACCCCCGGGATCCGCTTCCGGATGTTCAGGCCCAGCACGCAGGCCAGCACAGCTTTGATGATGGCGGTGGGGATGAAGGGAAGAACGCAGGCAGAAACAGCCACGGACACGGTGCTGTGGGCGACGATCACGAACAGGATAACACCCACGATATAGTTGATCACGGTGCCCACGACAACCGCCACGGGGAAAGCGCCCTTGAAGGCATCCCTGTGCTCCACGCCCAGGCCGATGATGTAGGCCATGATGGGGAAGGAGATCAGGAAGCCGCCGGTGGGGCCAACAAACTTATCGATGCCGCCGGAGAAGTTGGCCAGCACCGGTACGCCCACAGCGCCCAGCAGCAGGTAAACGAGCGTGGCAATGGCGGACAGCTTGGAGCCCAGCACCACAGCCGCCAGCGTGATGGCGAAGGTCTGCATGGTCATGGGCACACCCAGCGGCATGGGGATGGAGATCTGTGCCATCACGGCGATGACGGCGGCAAACAGGCCCGCGTAGCAGATATCGCGCACCGAGAACTTACTGTTCTGATTCATAGTAAAAATCCTCCTCTGGTTTGGTACAAACAACGTCCCGATTAAACCAGAAAGCGGCAGACAGGTCAACTTGCGATTTGCGCAAAGGTTTACAATCTGTGAAAATTTGCTGAAAAGCGTTCAAACGAAATTTGGACGCTTGTGTATCCGGGCAAAATGCGATACACTACACCTATACATAGGAAAGGAATCTGGCAGGCCGCCCTCCGGCGGGCCTGAATCTGATAGGAGGAACATGATGATCTGGAATAAGAAGAAGGACGGCGCAGAGAACCCGGGTGCGGAAACGCCTGCGGCACAGACAACCAAGGCCCCGGTGCTGTTTTTGCAGAAGAACTGGAAATGGCTCGTGCCGGTGGTCTGTGTGGTGATCGCGGGCGGTGTGTTTCTGCTCAAGCCCAAGAACGCCAGCACCACAGCCGTGGACCCCAGCTATCTGGAAGCCAGCCCTGAAGTGCGGGATGTCTCCAACACCCTGAGCGGCACCGGTACCCTGAACCCTGCCAACACCTACACCGTGAAATCTCTGGTGGAGGGCAAGGTGCTCACCGGCGAGTTTGAGGAGGGCGACGTGCTGGATGAGGGGAGCATCCTCTACACGCTGGACAGCTCGGACGCTTCCACCAATTTTGAAAAGGCTGAGATCGCCATGCAGCAGGCACAGCGCAGCTATGACAAGGTGGTGGACCGCCAGTATGTGCGTGCCGAGGTGGATGGCACCGTGAGCACCCTGAAGGTCGCCAAGGGCGACGAGGTGACCAGCGGGCAGGAGGTCGCCATCATCCGCGACAGCTCCAAAATGATGCTGACGCTGGAATTCCCCGCCGCCGATGCCGCTAATTTCAGCGTGGGCCAGACCGCCCAGGTGACGCTGGACGGCACCTTTGAGCAGTTGGACGGCACCGTGACCAGCGTGACCGGAACGGATGCACTGAGTACCGGCAACCTGCTCACCCGCACCGTGACCATTGCCGTGCGGAACGCGGGCGGCCTGACCACCGCGCAGGCGGCCACCGCCTCCATCAACGGGGTCAGCTCCATCGGTTCTGCCACCTTTGGCTATCAGGCGGAGCGTACCCTGACCGCACAGGCTGCAGGTACTGTGACCTCCATCCATGTGCAGGAGGGTCAGACCGTTGCCAAGGACGATATCCTGATCGAGCTGAGCGGCGATGACCTGACCGAGAGCATCCAGTCGGCCTCTGAGACTCTGCGCAGCGCTGAGATCTCCCTGCAGAACCTGCAGGATACCATGGCCAACTATACCGTAACCTCTCCCATCAGCGGCACCATCATTGAAAAGGATGCCAAGGTGGGCGACGCGGTCAAATCCGGCGATACCCTCTGCGTCATCTATGACCTGAGCTATCTGGAAATGGTCATCAACGTGGACGAACTGCAGATCAGCTCCCTGACTGTGGGCCAGAAGGTGCAGATCACGGCCGATGCCGTGCAGGATAAGAACTATGTGGGCACTGTGACCCGCGTCTCCATGAAGGGCACTTCCAACGGCGGCACCACCACCTACCCGGTGACCATCCGCATTGACGAGACCGACGGCCTGCGCCCCGGCATGAACGCCAATGCCGAGATCGTGGTGGCCGAGGCCGCCAACGCCCTGACCGTGCCCAATGCGGCCATCGTCCGGGGCGGATATGTGCTGGTGACCCAGGATTCCCCCAGCGCCTCCAAGGCGGATACCACCATGGAGGCCCCCGAGGGCTTTGTCTATGTGGCCGTCAAGACCGGTGTCAGCGATGATGATTACACTCAGATCGTCAGCGGCATCCAGGAGGGGGACACCATTGGTTACGACCCCAACTCGGTCAGCAGCGACAGCTACTATGACGATGGCAGCGGCATGATGATCTTCTGATGGGAGGATGGAATGAGCGCTCTGATCGAATTTGATGCGGTCTGCAAGTATTACCAGATGGGCGACACCACGGTAAAAGCTGCCGACCACATCACCATGAAAATAGAAAAAGGCGAGTTTGTTGCCATTGTGGGCCAGTCCGGCTCGGGCAAGTCCACCTGCATGAACATCATCGGCTGCCTGGATGTGCCCACGGCGGGCACCTACCGGCTGAACGGCCGGGATGTGGGCAAGATGAGCCGGAACGAGCTGGCCTCCATCCGCAACGAGATGCTGGGGTTCATCTTCCAGCAGTATAATCTTCTGCCCAAATTAAACCTGCTGGAAAACGTGGAGGTGCCGCTGGTCTATGCGGGCATCCCACGCGCCGAGCGCCACCGCCGGGCCCGCGAGGTGCTGGAGCAGGTGGGGCTGGGCGATAAGCTGAAAAACAAGCCCAACCAGCTTTCGGGCGGCCAGCAGCAGCGCGTATCCATCGCGCGGGCGCTGGTGCGCAACCCGGCGATCATTCTGGCTGATGAGCCCACCGGCGCGCTGGACAGCCACACCGGCCGTGAGGTGCTGGGAATGCTGCAGGACCTGCATGGGCAGGGCCATACGGTGGTGCTCATCACCCATGACAACTCCATTGCCGTGCAGGCCGACCGCATCATCCGGCTGGAGGATGGTCAGGTGGTCTACGATGGCGACTCCCGCGCGCCGGAAGCCATCGTCCAGCCGACGCTGAACTTTGAACCGGCAGAACAGGAGGGGAACAAATGATCATTGAGACCTTCCGTCAGGCCCTCCAGAACGTGTGGAGCAACAAGCTCCGCACCTTTTTGACCATGCTGGGCATCATCATCGGTGTCATGGCGGTCATCGTCATCGTGGGTCTGGGCAACGGCATGACCCAGAGCATGCGGGACAGCTTTTCGGCGCTGGGCACGAATGCCCTGTCCATTCAGGTCTGGGGCTACGGCTCCCGCACCGCCTCGGTGGAGGATGTGTATAAGATCGCGGATAAGAACAAGGAGCTCATCTCCGCAGTCTCGCCCCAGATCGATTTCAGCAACAACACCCCCAAGGTGGGCACCACGACCTACCGCTACGGCACCAGCGTTTACGGTGTGGACGAGCACTACACTGAGATGAAAAACTATACCCTCGCCCAGGGGCGCGGCCTGCAGTACATGGACATCAAGGACAACAAGCAGGTCTGCATCATCGGCGATTACCTCAACCGGGCGGCCTACGGCGGCAACGCGGTGGGCCAGACCATCAAGCTGGGGGCCTACAAGTTCCGGATCGTGGGCGTGCTGAACGCCAAGGTGACGGACAAGAACATGCAGCAGGGCTCCGACGATGACTGCATCTATCTGCCCTACACCACGGCCATGCGGCTCTCCAACCAGTCCAGCGCCAAGAACTTTGTTGCAATTATGAAGGACGAGAGCCGGGCCAACGAGGCCAAGGCGGTGGTGGAAAGCGGTCTGCACGACCTGCTCAAGAGCGACAACGCTTACTACATCTACAGCGCCAGCGAGTGGCTGGAGGAGATGAACGAGATGATCAACATGGTCATCATCATCCTTACCGGCATTGCCAGCATCTCACTGCTGGTGGGCGGCATCGGCATTATGAACATCATGCTGGTGTCGGTGACCGAGCGCACCCGGGAGATCGGCATCCGCAAGGCACTGGGTGCCAAGGAGCGGGTGATCCTGTCGCAGTTCGTGGTGGAAGCTGCCACCACCTCCGCACTGGGCGGCGTGCTGGGCATCGTCCTTGGCTATATCGTGTCCATGGCGGCAAACCGCATCCTGCCCATGATCTCCAGCGACATTGATGTGACCGTCAGTCCCTCGTTCAACTCCATCGTGGTGGCCTTTGGCATCTCGGTGGGCATCGGCGTGCTGTTCGGCTACCTGCCCGCCAAGCGCGCCGCAAGGCTGAACCCCATTGAAGCGCTGAGATATGATTAAAAATGAAACCTCTCAGCCAGGCAGTCGGCCTTTGGCCGGGCTGCCGGCAGCTCCCCTGGCAGGGGAGCCAGGTATAGATGAAACCCTTATTTAAGGAGGATTTTCCATGAAAAAGCGAATCCTTGCATTTCTGCTGGCGGTGAGCATTGCCGTGTCGATGCTGGTGCTGCCGGCATCGGCAGCGGGCAACGCAAACACGGCGGTCCAGCTGTCCATCACGCTGAACGCGATGGACAGCAGCCAGCAGGCTGCTCTGAACGCTGTGGTCACCCGCGGTGCGCTGGCCCGGATGCTGGTGTCCTACTCCACCTACCGCGAGAGCGTGGGCTCTCAGGGCACGGTGGGCACCCTGTTCACCGACCTGCCCGGCACTTCGCCCTATGCACCCTATGTCCGCATTGCGGTGCAGAACGGTTGGATGAACGGCTACACCGACGGCTCTTTCCGGCCCGACAACGCCGTGACACTGGAGGAGGCGGTCACGGCCATCCTCAAGCTGATGGGCTATAAGATGACCGACCTGAGCGGCTCCTTCCCCAACGCACAGCTGAACAAGGCCAGTGAGCTGGGCCTGCGCAATCAGGTGGACCGCAGCCAGGGCGAGGTGCTCAACTACGAGGAGTGCGCCCTGCTGTTCTACAACGCCCTGACAGCCAACGCTGCCAGCGGCAGTGCCTACGGCAGCAGCCTGGGCTTCACGGTCTCCAACGGTCAGGTGGATACCTCCAGCGTCATGCTCAAGAGCCTGAAGGGCCCCTTTGTGGCGGGCGACACGGTCCAGCTGCCCTTTGTTCCCAAGATGGTCTACCGCAACGATAAAGCGTCGGAATCTGCGGAACTGAACAAATACGATGTGTATTATTACAGCGAGAGTTTACAGACACTGTGGGTCTATACCCGCCGCGCCGCTGGCCGCATCACGGCAGTTTCGCCCAGTGCCAGTGCCCCCACCAGTGTAACGGTGGCAGGCACCAGCTATACGCTGGGTTCCTCTGCGGTGGCCTCTCAGGTGTCCTCCCTCAACGGCGGCGGCGTGGGCGAGGTCGTCACCCTGCTGCTGGGCATGAACAATGAGGCTGCCGGGATCGTGACCGGCGAGGAAGCCGACAGCGTGTTCTACGGTGTCGTGCAGACCGCCACCCGCAGTCTGGTGGAAGAGAACGGCGCGGATGTTTTGCAGAAAGTCTCCGTCATGTGCACCGATGGCATTGCCCGCACTGTGAACGTGGACAAGAGCCTGAACTTTCCGCAGGGGTGGCTGGTAGAGATCAAGGTCACCCCGGAGGGTGAGAGCGTGGAGCACATCGAGGACCGCTGTGTCAACGGCACCATCAATGCCAACGCCACTGCTCTGGGCGCAGCCGCCCTGGCCGACGATGTAGAGATTCTGGATACAACTTCGGAGGGTGTGGCTGGGACGGTTCGTCCCAGCCGCCTATCGGGGGTAACACTGAGTGACCTTGATGTCCGCTACTATACCGTCAACGATGCCGGACAGATCGACCGGCTCATCCTGAACGATGTGACCGGCGACCTGTGGAGCTACGGCGTGCTGGACGATGTGAAAAATCTGGCTATGAATTATTCTGACCCGAAGAACCTTTTCACCGGCATTGCGGCGGGAGACTCCGCCTCCGGCACCACGACCACGACAGGCACCACCACCGGATCGACCACGGGCGGCACCGACGGCTCCGGCTCTACCTCGGGTACCACGGCGGCAGACCGCCTGTCCAACCTGCTGGTGCCCACCACCAGCGAGATCCTGTGGGGTATCGTTTCGGGCGATATCCTGAGCACGGCCTGGCAGAAGCTGACCAGCAACACCGGCTCCCTGATGAGCATTGGCTTCCAGCAGATCGCGGAGATCACGGGCACCCCCTTCAAGCAGATCTTCAACTACATCGGCGGCGGTGCAACCTATATCTGCTACGTCAACGGCGCGGCGGCCAGCTACACCACGGCCATCAAGTATCCGGTGCTGGCGGGCGGCATTGCCGTGCGGCGGGAGACCACCGGCTCTGTCAAGGCCATGATGCAGCTGATGCCCCTGAAGATCGACAAGGTCGGCGCGGCCTCGGTGCTCTCGGGCAGTGAACGCTATGAGATGGCAGACAATGTGCAGGTCTACCTGTGGTACAAGGGCCAGTATTACCCCACAAAGCTGGCTCAGGTGGATGCGGATGGCTACCATCTGACCGGCTGGTACGATAACTTCGGCTGCGCTGCCGGAAAAAAGGTCCGCGTCATCATTGCGGTCAAGAACGACTGATGCTTTATTACAGCGGCCTGAGCCGCACACTGCGGCAGCTGCGCTGGGTGCTTTACCCGCGCCGCTGCCCTTTTTGTGACCGGGTGCTGGGGAACCAGCCTGCCTGCCCGGACTGCGCCGATGGGCTGGCAGAGCTGCGCCGTGCACCCTCCATGCGGCTGCGCGGCTCCGAGCACTACCTGGGGCGGCTGGATGGGGCAGCCGCGCCCTACCGATACACCGGCCTTGTCCGCCGCGCGGTGCTGCGGGCGAAATATCAGGGCGCGCCCTGGGCAGCTGTGGAGCTGGGCGTGGAGATGGCCCGCCTGCTCTTTGGCAGCGAGATCAGAATGTGCGGCTCTGAGCCCCTGCCCGAACCGGTGCCGGGCCTTGACAGGGGTTACGACTGCATCCTTCCGGTACCGGCCTCCAGCAAAAAGCGCGGCTACAATGTGCCGGAGCGGATGGCACAGCCCCTTGCCCGGGCGGTGGGCGTGCCGGTGGTCACGGACGCGCTGACCCGCGCCCGCTCCACCCGGCGGCAGGAGGGACTTTCCCTTGACGAGCGGCTGGCCAATGTGGCGGGTGCCTTCCGGGTGGCCCGGCCGGAGGCTGTGGAGGAAAAGCGCATCCTTCTGGTGGACGATGTCCTGACCACCGGAGCCACGGCCTCGGCCTGCGCGCAGGCTCTGCTGGATGCCGGTGCGCAGAGCGTGTTCGCTGTGGCGCTGGCTACGGTGGAGTTTCCGCAGCCGGTGGGCAGCACAACGGCCATTGCCGAAAATGAAGAAGAAATTTGAAAATAGTGCTTGACAAAACACCATTCTTCGGGTATACTGATTGAGCTGTGAGCGACAAGCTCGATCAGATGTCCGGGTGTAGCGCAGTTTTGGTAGCGCGCTTGAATGGGGTTCAAGAGGCCGTGAGTTCGATTCTCGCCACTCGGATTGAAACAAGACCGACGATTTCAAAAGAGATCGTCGGTCTTGATTTTTTATTCGGCTGTTTTCGGTGCGCTGTCCCGGAGGGACGGGCACCGCTGCAAGGAGGGCGAGTCTATGAATGCTGCACTGCGCCGGGATGCGGATGTGATCCTTCGTTCCAGCCTGAACGCTGTTCTGCCGGATGAGGCGGTGCGCCGCGCGCTGCGGGATCTCCGGCCCGGGAAGGGCCGGGTGCTTCTGGTGGCGGCGGGCAAGGCGGCCTGGCAGATGGCACACGCGGCGGTTGAAACGCTGGGCCGGGTGGACGGTGGTGTGGTCGTGACCAAGTATGGCCATGTGAAAGGTGAGATCCCCGGGGTGGCCTGCTATGAGGCGGGCCACCCGGTGCCGGATGAAAACGGTTTTGCGGCCACCCAAAAGGCGCTGGAGCTGGTGCAGGGGCTGACCGCCGGAGATACAGTGCTGTTCCTGCTTTCCGGCGGCGGCAGCGCGCTGTTTGAGCAGCCGCTTGTTCCCGGGGCAGAGCTGCAGGAGATCACGAGCCAGCTGCTGGCCAGCGGGGCCGACATTGTGGAGATGAATACCATCCGCAAGCGGCTTTCCGGTGTAAAGGGCGGGCGGTTCGCGCAGCGCTGTGCCCCTGCGCAGGTGTTCAGCATCGTGCTGAGCGACATTCTGGGGGACCCGCTGGATATGATCGCCAGCGGCCCGGCGGTGCCGGATACCTCCACCTGCGCCCAGGCGCTTGCCGCTGCGGAAAAGTATCATCTGGCTCTCTCGGCACAGGCCCGGGCCCTGCTGGCGCAGGAAACGCCCAAAACGCTGGACAATGTGACCACCCGGATCACCGGCAGCGTGCGGGAGCTTTGCCGTGCCGCGGCCAGCGCCTGCCGGAATCTGGGATATGAACCGGTTCTCCTGACCGACCAACTCTGTTGCGAAGCACGGGAAGCAGGCAGCTTTCTTGGCTCCATTGTCCGCACCCGGGCAGGGCAGGGGAAAAAGCTGGCCTACATTGCGGGCGGCGAGACCATCGTTCACCTGACCGGAAAAGGGCTTGGCGGAAGAAATCAGGAGCTGGCCCTTGCGGCTGCGCCTGCCATTGCCGGGCTGAACGCGGCGGTGTTCTCTGTGGGCAGCGATGGCACAGACGGCCCCACCGATGCCGCCGGCGGCTATGTGGATGGAGATACCCTTGCCGCGCTGGAGGCCGGGGGCTGGAGCGGATATGCTGCTTTGCAGAACAACGATTCCTACCACGCCCTGAAAGCAGTGGATGGCCTGATCATCACCGGGGCAACGGGCACCAATGTCAACGATGTGGCGGTGGCCCTGATCGGGGAAAAAACACCGCCTGTGAGCCCGGAAGTTTCCCCGGAGTGGTGATTGCATTCCTCCGTTGAGTATGTTATACTGAACAGCGAACTGAATAGAAAACAGCAGGTGCGTACAGCCCGCGGCTCTGGCCGGGGGCAGGCACGTTAAAAGGGAAGCGGGTGCAAATCCCGCACGATCTCGTCACTGTGATAAGGGAGTTTACCGCCAGGGTGCAGCTGCGCCGGTCACTGGAGCCCATGTTCCGGGAAGGCGGCGGTGGATGTTGAGCTTTCAGCCAGGAAACCTGCCCGCTGTTGGTACGGGGGCGCAAGCCCCAGATCACGAGGAATTGGTTGTACCCAAAAAGCCTGAAAAAACTGAAAAGGGCCTTTTTGCTTTGCCGTCCCGCAAGCAGAAAGGCCCCTTTTGTTTTGCCGGGCACTCTTTCCTGTACCTTCTGTTCAGCAAAAATCATGTTCAAAAACAGGAAAGGAACGAACAAAAATGAGAAAACGCACCATCCACAAAGCAGCGGCCGCTCTGACCGCTCTGGCCCTCTGCGCCGGTGTACTGACCGGCTGCGGCGGTGCCGCAAGCAGCACCACTGCTTCCAGCACGGCAGGATCTGCTGCCAGCAGCGAGGTTTCCGGCGAGGAGGCTGACGAATTGGCCGCAAAGAACGTTGCAGACCTGATCGATGCCATCTATGTGCAGGAGCGCACCGATGATACCGATGCCCAGTGTGAGGCCGCCAAGGCCGCATGGGATGCCCTGACCGATGCCCAGAAGGAGCTGGTCGAGGGCGAAGAGGCTGACCCTGACTACTTTGGCCGCGACACCGGCGATGCTTCCAAGGACGACAGCCGCAATCAGGACGACATCGGCGAGAATGAGCTGCTGGTGGTCTCCTTCGGCACCTCCTTCAACGACAGCCGAGTGAAGGATATCAAGGGCATCGAGGATGCGCTGCAGGCCGCTTATCCCGATTGGTCTGTCCGCCGCGCCTTCACCGCACAGATCATCATCAACCATGTTCAGGCCCGCGACGGTGAGAAGATCGACAACATGCAGCAGGCTCTGGACCGCGCTGTGGCCAACGGCGTGAAGAACCTGGTCGTCCAGCCCACCCACCTGATGCACGGTGCAGAGTACGACGAGATGATGGAGATGATCGACGAGTACAAGGACAAGTTCGAGAGCGTCGCCGTTGCCGAGCCCCTGCTGGGCGAGGTTGGTGCCGACGCTGCCGTCATCAACGCCGACAAGGAAGCTGTTGCCAAGGCCGTTACAGCTGCCGCTGTGAAGGATGCAGGTTTCGACAGCCTGGATGCCGCTGCTGAGGAGAAGGTCGCCTTTGTCTTTATGGGCCACGGCACCTCCCACACCGCAAAGGTGAGCTACAGCCAGATGCAGACCGCCATGCAGACCCTGGGCTACAGCAACGTGTTCATCGGCACGGTGGAGGGTGAGCCCGAGGAGACTGCCTGCGAGAACGTCATCGAGGCTGTCAAGGCCGCCGGTTACACCAAGGTCATCCTGCGCCCCCTGATGGTCGTTGCCGGTGACCACGCCAACAACGATATGGCCGGTGCGGATGACGATTCCTGGCTGAGCCAGTTCCAGGCCTCCGGTGACTTCGCGTCCGTGGAGTGCCAGATCGCCGGTCTGGGTGAGATCGAGGACATCCAGCAGCGCTACATTGAGCACACCAAAGCCGCCATTGATTCCCTGAACGGCTAATATTCCGCATTCCAATGCCCGAAGGGAGAGATCTTTTCGGGCATTTTTTATGGAGAGCTTCCCCGCATGAGGAGAAACACTCCCATTTCAAATTCTGAATTTTTGAGGTATTTTGTTTATGCACTGCAAACAGTTTGTTTCCCTGTCCGTTGCTTCCCTGATGCTGGCCGCCGTCCTCACCGGCTGCGGCGGGGCTTCTTCCACTGCTTCCTCTGCTGTCAGCTCGGAAGCTGCTTCTGCCGTGAGCGCTGCCGCCGCTTCCGAAAGCACCGAAGCCGCCCTGCCGGACGGCGTGTACACGGCTGAGTTCGACACCGACAGCGGCATGTTCCACGCCAACGAAGCCTGCAATGGCATGGGCACCCTGACCGTGGAGAACGGGCAGATGACCTTCCACGTCAGTCTGGCCTCCAAGAAGATCGTCAACCTGTACGTTGGCATGGCCACCGATGCCGAGGCCAACAAGGCAGACTGGCTGCTGCCTACCACCGACACCGTCACCTACTCCGACGGCACTTCGGAGGAGGTCTATGGCTATGATATCCCCGTGGCCGCTGTGGACCAGGACTTCCAGCTGGCACTCCTCGGGACCAAGGGCAAGTGGTATGACCACACCGTGAGCATCCGCAATGCACAGCCCAAGGCTGAGGAAGCTGCCGAGACCCCTGCGGACGGTGAATACAGCGTGAATGTGACCCTGGAGGGCGGCTCTGGCCGTGCCACCGTGGAAAGCCCTGCCGCCCTGACCGTGGCGGACGGCAAAATGACCGCTGTCATCCTGTGGAGCAGCCCCAATTATGATTACATGATCGTGGACGGCGAGAAGTATCTGCCCACCAACACCGAGGGCAACTCCACCTTTGAGATCCCTGTTTCTGCACTGGGCACCCCGCTGGCTGTCACTGCCGATACCGTAGCCATGAGCACCCCCCATGAGATCGAGTATACGCTGACCTTTACGCTGAACGGATGAAACTGACGAGACAACAATTCCTGCGCGTTCTGCCTGCTACAGTACTGGCCCTGTCGGGCTGCGCCGCCTCTGAGACAGCGCCCGCCAGCACAGAGGAACTGGTCTTTGACCATGCCTGTCCGCTGGATTACGCCACACAGTTTACGGCCGACTGCTATGAGGGCGGCTATACCATGCTGACCCTGACCGAATCGGGGGAGCAGTTCCTTGTGACCCCGGAGGATGCCGCTGCGGTGGAAGGCCTGCCCGAGAGCGTGACGGTGCTGCGTCAGCCCATCCGGAACATCTACCTTGTTTCCACCTCGGTGATGGATCTGTTCCTCGCGCTGGATGGGCTGGACAGCGTGACTCTTTCCGGCACCCGGGCAGAGGGCTGGTATCTGGATGAGGCCAGAGCCGCCATGGAGGCCGGGCGCATTGCCTATGCGGGCAAGTACAGCGCCCCGGACTACGAAAAGATCCTTGCGGCCAACTGCGGCCTTGCCATCGAGAACACCATGATCTACCACACCCCGGAGGTCAAGGAGCAGCTGGAACGGTTCGGCATCCCGGTGCTGGTAGAGCGCTCCAGCTATGAGAGCGGCCCGCTGGCCCGGCTGGAATGGCTCAAGTTCTGGGGCATCCTGCTGGGGAAAGAGGAGCTGGCGGAACAGGAGTTCGCCCGGCAGGTGGAGCGCCTTGCACCGCTGGCCGGGCAGGCTCCCACCGGCAAGCGCTGTGCCTTTTTCTCCATCACAGCCAGCAACCTTGCCAATGTGCGCAAGGGCGGCGACTATGTGGCCCAGATGATCGAGATGGCGGGCGGTGATTATGTTTTTGCGGACCTGACCGACAACGGCAACAACCTTTCCACCATGAACCTGCCGCTGGAGGATTTTTACGCCGGTGCAAAGGATGCGGATGTGCTCCTTTACAACAGCACCATTGAGGGCGTGGTGCATACCACGGAGGAACTGGTGGCAAAATGCCCCCTGCTGGCCGAGTTCAAGGCCGTGCAGAGCGGCAGTGTCTGGTGCACCACCCAGAGCTTTTTCCAGCAGAGTACGGCGCTGGTCGATTTTGTGCTCGACCTGCACCGTGTCTTTACGGAGAATGACCCCGCCGACCTGCAATTTCTGAGGAAAGTAGAGTAACCTATGACCAGCAAAAAGCGCCTGATCTTCTCTTACGGCATCCTTGCCCTGCTGCTGGCGGTGCTGTTTGCCGCCAACCTGTTCTGGGGCAGTGTGTCCCTGACACCGGGGGCAGTGCTGGCGGCCCTGACCGGCCGCGGGCAGGACGCTCTGAGCGTGGGCATCATCACCCAGCTGCGCCTGCCCCGGGCCGTGATGGTGGTGCTGCTGGGGGCGGCGCTCTCGGCGGCGGGCTACCTGCTGCAGACCTTTTTTGCCAACCCCATTGCAGGCCCCTTTGTCATGGGCATTTCCAGCGGGGCCAAGCTGGCCGTGGCACTGGTCATGGTGGCTTTTCTGAACCAGGGCCTGCTCACCAGCTCCCTTACCCTGATCACTGCCGCCTTTGCGGGGGCCATGGCCTCCATGGCCTTTGTGCTGGCGGTCTCCCGGCGGGTGCAGCGGATGAGCATCCTTGTCATCTGCGGCGTAATGATCGGCTACATCTGTTCGGCCGTCACGGAGTTTGTGGTGGCCTTTGCCCAGGACAGCAACATCGTCAACCTCCACAACTGGTCTCAGGGCAGCTTTTCCGGCATGACCTGGGGCAATGTGCGGGCGGCGGCGCTGGTGGTGCTGCCCGCTCTGGCGGCGGCGTTCTGCCTTTCCAAGCCCATGGCCGCCTACCAGATGGGGGAGGCCTACGCCCGGAGCGTGGGCATCAATGTCAAAGCCTTTTCCCGGCTGCTGGTGCTGCTTTCCAGCCTGCTGGCCGCCTGTGTCACGGCCTTTGCGGGGCCCATCTCCTTTGTGGGCATCGCGGTGCCCCATCTGGTCAAGCAGCTGTTCGGCAGCGCAAGGCCGCTGGTGGTGCTGCCCGGGTGCTGCCTGGGCGGGGCGGCTTTCTGCCTGCTGTGCGACCTCATCGCCCGCAGTATGTTTGCCCCCACTGAGCTTTCGATCAGCGCCGTAACGGCAGTGTTTGGTGCGCCGGTGGTCATCTGGCTGCTGGTGCGCCGGGGTCAGGAGGGTGTGCGATGAAATACCGCTGTGAAACGAAAGAACTGGCCATCGGCTATGGCAGTGCGCCCCTTGCTTCCGGCATCACGCTGGGGGCGGTGCCGGGGCAGATCCTGGCCCTCATCGGGCCAAACGGCGCGGGCAAATCCACCCTGCTCAAAACGCTGGCGGGCCAGCTGGCCCCCCTGGGCGGGGCTGTCCTGCTGGATGGCCGCAGCCTGACCGATTACACCGGCCCGGCCCGGGCACGGAAGCTGGCCCTGATGCTCCCCCACACCCGCCGCACCGAGCTGACTTCCTGCTTTGAGTTTGCCGCCGCCGGGCGCATCCCCTATACCGGGCGGCTGGGCATCCTGTCCGATACCGACCGGCAGGCCGTGCGGGACGCGCTGGAACTGGTGGGGGCTTCCCCTCTGGCGGGCCGGGATTTCAACTGCATCAGCGACGGCCAGCGCCAGCGCGTTCTGTTGGCCCGTGCCATCTGTCAGCAGCCCGGAGTTCTGCTGCTGGACGAGCCGACCTCTTTTCTGGATGTCAAGGGCAAGATCGAGCTGCTGACCATCCTGCAGAAACTGGCCCATGAGCAGGGGCTGGCCGTGATCGTCAGCCTGCACGAGCTGGACATGGCGCAAAAGATCGCGGATGCGGTGGTCTGCGTGTTCCCGCACAGCGTTTCGGGGGTGCTGACCCCAAAGGAGGCCTTTGCCCCGGAGAACATCCGGGCGCTGTACAGCCTGACCAAAGAGCAGTACGAGGCCGTGTTCGGCCCGGAAAAGCCTGCCGGGCCAAAGTTTGAACATTACGTCCGCAGTGGGCAGAAGCTGCTCCGCTGCGGGTACACCACCGGCACCTGCGCGGCGCTGGGTGCGGCGGGGGCCGCGCGGCTCCTGCTCACCGGCCATGCCCCGGAGAGCGTTGCCCTGCGCACGCCGAAGGGCATCGTGGTGGAGGTGGCTCCGCTGTACTGCCGCCCCGCCGGAGCCGGAGTCGAATGCGCCATTGAGAAGGACGGCGGGGATGATGTGGATGTGACCACCGGCCTGCCCGTGATCGCCGCCGTAGAATTGCTGCCCGATACCACCGAGATCCGCATCTCCGGCGGCAAGGGCGTGGGCCGGGTGACCAAGGCCGGGCTGGACCAGCCGGTGGGGGAAGCCGCCATCAACCATGTGCCCCGGCAGATGATTGCTGAGGCCTTGCAAAGGGAAGCCGAGAGCGCCTGCTACACCGGCGGCTTTGCCGTGACCATCTCCATCGAGGGAGGGGAAGAGGTGGCAAAGCGCACCTTCAACCCCCACATCGGGGTCGAGGGCGGGCTTTCGGTGCTGGGAACCAGCGGCATTGTGGAGCCTATGAGCCAGCAGGCGATCCTGGATACCATCCAGCTGGAAATGAATCAGGCTGCTCTCCGGGCAGGCAGCCCCAGGCGGCTCATCCTGGCACCCGGCAATTACGGACTGGACTATCTGCACGAAAGATACCCGGAGTTTCACGCTGTTCCGGTGGTGAAAACCTCGAACTTTATTGGAGACACGCTGGATATGGCTGCAGCGGCCCGCTTTGAAGAGGTGCTTCTGGTGGGCCATGTAGGCAAGCTGGTCAAGGTGGCGGGCGGTATTATGAACACCCATTCCCACACTGCTGACTGCCGCACCGAGCTGTTCTGCACCCATGCGGCGCTCTGCGGCGCTTCCCGGGAAGTCTGCGCCGCCCTGATGAACGCTGCCACCACCGATGCCTGTCTGGAACTCCTGGACAGCGCCGGCCTGCGGGCTCCGGTGCTGGAAAGCCTGCTGCGGGCGGTCCAGCTCCACCTTGACCGGCGGGCCTGCGGGGCGTTCCGGGTGGGGGCTGTGCTGTTTTCCAACCAGCACGGCCCGCTGGGAGCCACCGACACTGCCGCACAACTGCTGAACGAATGGAAGGAGCATTGAGATGGTACATTTTGTAGGCGCAGGCCCCGGCGCACCCGATCTCATCACCCGGCGGGGCGCGGCCCTGCTGCAGGAAGCCGACTGCATCATTTATGCGGGCAGTCTGGTCAACCCGGCTCTGCTGGGGCTGGCGAAGCCGGAGTGCGCCGTTTACAACAGCGCTGAGATGACGTTGGAACAGGTGCTGGACGTGATGCGCCGGGTGGAAGCCGCAGGCGGGACCACCGTGCGGCTCCACACCGGCGACCCCTGCCTGTATGGGGCCATCCGGGAGCAGATGGACGCACTGGATGCGGACGGCATCCCCTACGATGATACCCCCGGCGTGTCCAGCTTTTGCGGGGCGGCGGCGGCGCTGAACGCCGAGTACACCCTGCCCGCCATCAGCCAGACCGTGATCATCACCCGGATGGAGGGGCGCACCCCGGTGCCGGAAAAGGAGAAGCTGGCCAGCCTTGCCGCCCATGGGGCAACCATGGTGATCTTCCTCTCCATCGGCCTCATCGACAAGGTGCAGCAGGCCCTGCTGGCGGGCGGGACCTACACGCCGGAGACCCCTGCCGCCGTGGTCTACAAGGCCAGCTGGCCGGAACAAAAAGTGGTGCGCTGCACCGTGGGCACGCTGGCCGGGAGCACCCGCGCCAACGGCATCACCAAAACAGCGCTCATCGTGGTGGGGGAGTTTCTGGGCACCCGGTATGAGCGGAGCAAGCTCTACGACCCAACCTTTACGACGGAGTTCCGCAAGGGGGCAGACCAGTGACCCGCGCCTATCTCGCCTTTACGGAAAAAGGGCTGGCGCTGGCCCAAAAGCTGGCCAGTGCCCTGCCCGGCACTGTGGCCCGCTGCGGCCATGGTGGGCCTAGCCTTGCCGATTGGGCTGCGGAGCAGTTCGCCCATGCGGATGCCCTGATCTTTGTGGGGGCTGTGGGCATTGCGGTGCGGGCCATTGCGCCCCACTGCCGGAGCAAGGCGGTGGACCCTGCCGTGGTGGTGCTGGACGAGTGTGGTCATTTTGCGGTGCCGATCCTTTCGGGCCATCTGGGCGGGGCCAACGATCTGGCCCGGGCGCTGGCGGCGGTCTGTGGTGCGGTGCCGGTCATTACCACGGCAACCGATGCCAACGGGGTGTTTGCCGTGGATGCGTGGGCCAGGCACCAGAACTGCGCCGTGCTGGAGCCGGGGCGCATCAAGCACGTCAGCAGCAGACTGCTGGCGGGCGGGCCGGTGCGGTATCGCTCGGAATTCCCCATTGCCGGGCAGGCCCCTGCCGGGGTGGTCCCGGCGGGGGAGGCAGAGCGCGCCGACTTTGCCCTGACCCTTTTCCCGACGGGCGATGCGCTGCACCTGATCCCGAAGATCGGTGTGCTGGGCATCGGGTGCAGGCGGGGGACCAGCGCCGCACAGCTGGAAGCGGCCTTTGCACAGTTCTGCGCGGCCCACGGCCTTGCAGCAGTGTGCATCACGGCGGCAGCCAGCATCGACCTGAAAGCCCATGAGCCGGGCCTGCTGGAATTTTGCAGAGCCCACGGGTGGCCGGTGCAGTTCTATTCTGCCGCACAGCTGCAGAACGCCCCCGGGCAGTTCACACCTTCGGCCTTTGTCCGGAGCGTGACCGGTGTGGACAATGTCTGCGAGCGGGCGGCGGTGCTGGCGGCAGGCGGCACGATCATTCTTCCCAAACAGGCGGGCAACGGCGTGACCTTTGCGCTGGCGCTTCGTCCCTTTGCCCCGGATTGGAGGTGGCAGGATGCCTAATGTTGTTTTTGTTGTCGGGCTTGGGCCCGGGGATCCCCGGTTTCTGACCGCACAGGCGCAGAGCGCCTTAACGCAAGCCGAGGTGCTGTGCGGCTATACGGTCTATCTGGATCTGGTGCGCCCCTACTTCCCGGACAAGCTCTATTATTCCACCGGCATGACCAAGGAGATCGACCGCTGCCGCTGGGCGCTGGAAACGGCCCGGAGCGGCAGGGCGGTGGCGCTGGTCTGCTCGGGAGATGCCGGGGTCTACGGCATGGCAAGCCCTCTGCTGGAGCTGGCCGAGCACTTCCCGGACGTGACGGTGGAGGTGGTGCCCGGCCTGACCGCCGCCCTGAGCGGCGGTGCGGTGCTGGGTGCCCCGCTGGCCCACGATTTCTGTGTGCTCTCCCTCTCTGACCGGCTTACGCCGTGGGAGGTCATTGAGCGGCGGCTGGCGGCAGCAGCCATGGGGGATTTCTGCATCGCGCTGTACAACCCCTCCTCCAAGGGGCGGCCGGACTATCTGGCGCGGGCGGTGCGCATCCTGCTGGCAAACGGCAAAGCACCCGGAACGGTCTGCGGCATCGTGCGGAACATTGGCCGGGAGGGGCAGGAAAGCCGCGTTCTGACGCTGGCTGCGCTGGAAGCCACCCCGGTGGATATGTTCACCACCGTGTTTGTCGGCAACGCCCAGACCCGCCAGCTGAGCGGGCGGATGGTCACGCCGCGGGGGTACCGCGCATGAGGGCCGTGGTATTCAGCGGCACCACCGAGGGCCGTGTGTTTTCAAAGCAGCTGGCCGCACTGGGGGCCGAGGTACTGGTCAGCGTGGCCACCCCGCTGGGGGCCGAGGAACAGGGCGAAAGGCCCGGCATCACCGTCCACTGCGGGCGGCTGACCCCGGAGGAGATGACCGCCCTGCTGCAGGGGGCTGACCTCTGCGTGGACGCGACCCATCCGTATGCAGTGGAGGCCACCCGGAACATCCGGGCGGCCTGTAAAACAGCGGGCACGGAGTACCGCCGCCTGCTCCGGCCCGAAAGCCCGCTGCCTGCCGGGAGCATGGTGTTTGCCTCTGCGGCCCATGCGGCGGGATTTCTGGCCCGAACGCAGGGAAATGTCCTGCTTGCCACTGGGGCCAAGGAGCTTTCTGCCTTTGCTGTGCTGGAACCGGCACGGCTTTTTCCCCGTGTCCTGCCCACCCGGGAGGGCATTGCCGCCTGCGAGGGGGCAGATATCCCCCATAAGAACATCATCGCCATGCAGGGGCCGTTCTCCTATGCGCTGAACCGGGCACTGATGGAGCAGTTTGCCATCCGCTTTCTCGTTACCAAAGATGGCGGCGCGGCGGGCGGCTTTGAAGAAAAAGCCCGGGCAGCGCAGGACACCGGGGCACAGCTCATCGTCATCCGCCGCCCGGCCGAGCAGGGCGAAACGGCGGAACAGATCCTGACACATTGTAAGGAGATGCTGCAATGATCACACTCATCGGGATGGGGTCGGGCACGCCGGAAAGCCTGACCGCGCAGGGCCTTGCCGCCCTGCAGAACGCCGGATTGATCCTGGGGGCAAAGCGCCTGCTGGAACAGCTGCCGCAGGGCTGCACGGAACACCGGAAGGCTCTGTATCAGCCTGAGGATGTCCTTGCTGCGCTGGCGGCTGACCCGGAGGTGGATGCTGCCCTTGTGTACAGCGGCGACACCGGGTTTTACTCCGGTGCGGCCCAGCTGCTGCCGATGCTGCGGGCCTTTGGCATCTCCTGCCGGGTGCTGCCGGGGCTTTCCAGCGTTCAGCTGCTGGCCGCTGCGGTGGGCCGCTCCTGGCAGGAGTGGAAGCTGGTCTCGGCCCACGGCTGTGCCTGCGACCCGGTGGCCGAGTGCCTGACAGCCGGGGGAAAGCCTGTGTTTTTCCTGACCGGCGGGGCCGAAACGCCCGCCTCCCTCTGCGGCCGGCTGGCTGCTGCCGGGCTGGGCGATGCCCATGTGCTGGTGGGGGAAGAGCTGGGCCGGGCAGAGGAGAAGATCCTGTTCGGCACGGCGCAGGAGTTTGCGCAAAAGCAGTTTGCAAGCCTGAGCGTTCTGCTTGTGGAGCATCTTCCTCAGCCGCCCCGGCGGGTGCCCGGCTTCCCGGATGAAGCCTTCCACAGGGGAGAGGTGCCCATGACCAAGCAGGAGGTGCGGGCGGCGGCGCTGGCCAAGCTGGCCGTGCAGCCTGCCGATACCCTGTGGGATGTGGGCGCGGGCACCGGCAGCGTGAGCGTGGAGCTGGCACTGGCCGCACCCCGGGGGCATGTGTATGCCGTGGAGTGTGACCCGGAGGCCTGCGGGCTCATCCGGCAGAACAGGGAAACGTTCCACGCCTGCAACCTGACACTGGTGGAGGGCCGCGCCCCCGCTGCGCTGGCTGACCTGCCCGCCCCGGATGCCGTGTTCATCGGCGGGACCAAGGGGGGCATGGAGGCTGTGGTGGACACAGTGCTTGCCCGGAATCCGAACGCCCGCATCTGCATCTCTGCCATTGCGCTGGAAACGCTGAGCGCCGCCGTGGCCGCACTGACTGCCCACGGCCTTGCTGCGGAGGTGACGCAGATCGCGGTCAGCCGCACCCGGCCTGCGGGCAGGCTCCACCTGCTGATGGCCAATAACCCCATCTTCCTTATCACAGGAGAACGCAAATGATCCAATTTCTTGTGGCCGCGCCTTGTTCCGGCAGCGGCAAAACCACACTGACCTGCGCTCTGCTGGCGGCGCTCAAGCGGCGGGGGCAGGACCCCTGCTCCTTCAAGAGCGGGCCGGACTATATCGACCCCATGTTTCACCGGGCCGTGCTGGGGGTGGAGAGCCACAACCTCGACCTGTTTTTCTCCGCACCGGAGACCGTGCGCGCGCTTTATGCGCAGGCCGCCGCCGGGCATGGGGCAGCCGTGTGCGAGGGGGCCATGGGCTTTTACGATGGACTGGGCGGCGTGAGTGATACCGCCAGTGCCTGGCATCTGGCCGATACGCTGGGCCTGCCGGTGCTGCTGGTGGTCCAGCCCAGAGGGGCCAGCCTGACACTGGCGGCCCAGATCAACGGGCTGAAGCAGTTCCGCACCCCCAGCCATCTGGCGGGCATCCTGCTCAATGACTGCGCCCCCCATCTGTATGCTCTGCTGGCTCCTATGCTGGAACGGGAGACCGGCCTGCCGGTGCTGGGCTATCTGCCCCACCTGCCGGATGCCGCCCTTGAGAGCCGCCACTTAGGCCTGAAAACTGCCGGGGAGATCGCGGACCTGCAGCAGAAGATCAGCCGGATGGTCGATGCGCTGGTGGTGGATTGGGAGAAGCTTTTTGCCCTGACCGAAGGTGCAGCGCCTTTGGTGCACACAGATCGGCTCCTCCCTGCGGGAGAGCTGCCGCCCCAGGGAGCAGAGGAACAGCGCCCCCGCGTTCCCATTGCCGTTGCAAGGGATGCGGCGTTTTGCTTCACCTACGCCGAAACGCTGGAAGCACTGGAGCGGGCGGGGGCGGAGCTCTGCTGGTTCAGCCCCCTGCAGGACTCTGCCCTGCCGGAGCAGATCAGCGGGCTCTATCTGCCCGGCGGCTACCCGGAGCTGTATGCCGGGCAGTTGAGCGCGAATCGCTCCATGCTGGCCTCTGTGCGCCGGGCTGTGGAGCGCGGTCTGCCCACGGTGGCCGAGTGCGGGGGCTTTCTCTATCTGGGCCAGAGCCTGGAGGATGCCAACGGGGAACGCTGGCCCATGGCAGGCGTTCTGCCGGGGCAGGGCTTCCGGGTGGGGCGGCTGGTGCGGTTCGGATACGCGGCATTGACCGCCCGCACCGACAGTATGCTGTTCCGCACGGGAGAGCGTCTGCCGGTGCACGAGTTCCACCACTGGGATTCCACAGACAACGGCACCGGCTTTACCGCCGCAAAGCCCAACGGAAAGCAATGGGACTGCGGCTTTGCAAACGAGCATTTCTATGCGGGCTTCCCGCATTTGTATTGGGCGGGCACGGCCCTGCCCCGGCGGTTCGTGGATGCCGCCGCACACTATCATCAAGAGGAACAGGACCAATGACAGAGCTTGAACTGAAACAGCTTCTTTCCAGGATCACCCGGCCGGACGAGACCGCACGCACCGCCGCCCACGCTCACTGGGCCAGCCTGGCCAAGCCGCTGGGCGGGCTGGGCAGGCTGGAGACCATGCTGGAGGATGCCGCCGCCCTGACCGGTACGGCAGAGCTGGCGTTTTCCCGCCGGGCCGTGCTGGTGCTCTGCGCCGACAACGGCGTGGTGGTGCAGGGCGTGAGCCAGACGGACCAGAGCGTGACCCGGGCCGTGGCCGAGAACCTTGCCGCTCGGCGCACCAGTGTCTGCCAGATGGCAAAAACGGCCCGCTGTGAAGTGGTGCCTGTGGACCTTGGCATGGCCGGGGAGCCGGTGCCCGGGGTGCAGAACTGCCGCATTGCCGCCGGGACGGCGGATTTCACCACCGGCCCTGCCATGACCCGCCAGCAGGCGGTGGACGCCATTGCGGCGGGCATGGGGCTTGTCCGGGCGCAGAAGGCGGCGGGGGTGCAGCTGCTGGCCACGGGCGAGATGGGCATTGGCAACACCACCACCTCCAGCGCCGTGGCCGCTGTTCTGCTGGGTCAGCCCGTGGAGCGGATGACAGGCCGGGGCGCGGGCCTTTCCGACGCGGGGCTTGCCCGCAAGCTGGATGCCATCCGGCGGGGCATTGCGCGGAATCGGCCCGATGCCGCCGACCCGCTGGATGTGCTCTCCAAGCTGGGCGGGTTCGATATCGCCGGGCTGTGCGGTGTTTTTCTGGGCGGTGCGCTGGAAGGCCTGCCCGTTCTGATGGATGGCTTCATCAGCGGGGTGGCGGCTCTGTGTGCGGTGCGGCTCTGCCCCGCCGCGGAAAAGGCCGTGTTTGCCAGCCACTGCTCCACCGAACCGGCAGCAAGGCTGGTGCTGGAAGCGCTGGGCAAAGCGCCCCTGCTCACCGCCGGGCTCCATCTCGGCGAGGGCACCGGAGCGGTGGCAAGCATCCCGCTGTGGGATATGGCACTGGCCGTTTACCGCGATTGCTATTCCTTCACGGAGGGCGGCATCACGCCGTACACCCCCCAATGCTGACGCTGGTATTGGGCGGTGCCGCCAGCGGCAAGAGCGGGTATGCCGAGAGCCTGGTGATGAAAACCGCGCTTCCGCGCTATTACATCGCCACCATGCAGGTGTGGGATGCCGAGTGTGCCGCCCGGGTGGAAAAGCACCGGAGGATGCGGGCGGCAAAGCAGTTTGAGACCGTGGAGTGCCCCCTGCATCTGGAAAACATCCGTCTGCCTGCCCGGGGAACTGCGCTGTTGGAGGATCTGGGCAACCTGACCGCCAACGAGCTCTACGACCCCGCTGGGGCGGGAGAAAATGCCGCTTCGGCCATTTTGGAAGGACTGGACCAATTGGCCGGACAATGCGCACACCTCATCGTGGTCTCCAACGAGGTGTTCAGCGGCGGTGCCGATTACGCAGGCGACACCGGGCGCTACCTGAAAGCGCTGGCGCAGGTGAACAATGCCCTTGCCGCCCGGGCTGACCATGTGGTGCGGGTGGTGTGCGGCATCCCGGTCTATTATAAAGGAGTGGAAAAATGATTGGATTGCAGACCATTGCAGTGGCCTTTGCCATGTTTTCGGCCCTGCCGGTGCCGCAGTTCGCGTGGAACCAGAAAAACATGCGGTATGCCATGTGCGCCTTCCCGCTCATCGGGGTGGTCATTGGCGGGCTGTGGTGCCTGTGCGGCGCTCTGCCCCTGCCGATGCCCGCAAAGGCGGCGGGGTTCTGCCTGATCCCGGTCTGGGTCACGGGCGGCATCCACCTGGATGGCTATGCCGACACCTGCGATGCCCTTTCCAGCTATGGCGACCGGGAAAAGAAGCTGGAGATCCTCAAAGACCCCCACTGCGGTGCCTTTGCGGTGATCCGGCTGTGCAGTTATTTTGCGGCCTACCTTGCCCTTTGCGCCTGCGTGGACTTTACGCCCCGGGTGGGCCTGTGCTGGACACTGGCCCTTGTGCTGGAACGGGCCCTCTCGGGCCTGGCCGTGGCATCGTTCCCGATGGCAAAGAACACCGGCCTTGCCCACACCTTTGCCACGGCGGCGGATCGAACTACTGTCCGCCGGGTGCTGATGGTGCTGGCCGCTCTGCTCAGCGCCGCCCTGCTGGCACTGGGCGGCTGGGCGCTGGTGCTGGCGGCGTTGCTTGTGTTTGCACGCTATCATGTTGTTTCGGACAAGCAGTTTGGCGGCATCACCGGCGATCTGGCCGGGTGGTTTTTGCAGAAAGCCGAGCTGTGGATGCTGGCGGCGCTGTGTGCCTGCCAGTGGGGAGGACTGTTATGATCTTTATCACCGGGCCGCTGTACAGCGGCAAGCGCACCTTTGCCCAGCGCCTGCCCGGCACCCGCATTGCGGAGGTGCAGGCCCTGGCCGCAGAGGCCGAGGATCTGGAAAAGCTTGCGGAGGAGCTCTCCGCTTATGATATCGTGATGGCCACCGAGGTGGGCGGCGGCGTGGTGCCCATGGACGCAGGGGAGCGGGCCGCCCGGGAAGCCGCCGGGCGGCTGGCCTGCCTGCTGGCGGCCCGGGCCGGGTGCGTGGTGCAGATGTTCTGCGGCATCCCCACAGTATTGAAAGGAGAACTGCCCCCATGCTGATCTATCTTCTGCGCCATGGCCTGACGGCCTACAATGCCGAAAAGCGCTATCAGGGCCAGCGGGATATCCCCCTGTGCCCCGCGGGCCGCGCCCAGCTGCGGCAGGCTGACCTCCGGCCGGAAAAGGTCTATATCACCCCGCTCTGCCGCACCCGGCAGACCGCTGAGGTGCTCTTCCCGGGTGCAAGGCTCGTGGAGGTGAAAGACCTGCAGGAGATGTGCTTCGGCAGCTTTGAGGGCCGCAATTTCATTGAAATGGAGCACGACCCGGATTATCTGGCCTGGGTGAACGCCAACTGCGAAAGCCCCTGCCCGGACGGCGAGACCAAGGCTGTTTTTTCGGAGCGGGTGTGCAGGGCCTTTGCCGCACTGGTGGACAGGGCCCTTGCCGATGGGGAAGAGACACTGGTCATTCTGGCCCACGGCGGCACCCAGATGGCTGCCATGGAGCGCTACGCTCTGCCCCATGCGGATTATTACCATTGGTGCGCCCCCAACGCGGGCGGCTACGTTCTGGATGCAGGAGATTGGGCGGAGCAGCGGGTGCTGCACCTGCTGAAGACTGTGCAGTACACAAAGGAGGATGCCCGATGATCGAATACGCAGTACTCGGCGGTTTTGTGCTGGACTGCCTCTTTGGCGACCCGGCCTGGCTGCCCCACCCGGTGGTGTACATGGGTAAGGCCATCTCGGCGCTGGAAAAGCGCCTGCGGGCCTGTCTGCCCAAAACGCCTCAGGGGGAACTGCTGGGCGGTGCCATTGTGGCCTTCTGCCTGCCGGTGGGCACTTTTCTGCTGACGAGCCTTGTCTGCCTGGGAGCTGCCCGCATCAGCCCGTGGCTGGGGCTGGCCGTCCAGATGTTCTGGTGCGGGCAGGCACTGGCCGCAAAGGGGCTGGCGCAGGAGAGCACCAATGTCTACCGGGAGCTGGTCAAGCCCGACCTGCCTGCCGCCCGCAGGGCGGTCAGCCGCATCGTGGGGCGGGACACCCAGGATCTGACGCTGGAGGGGGTGACCAGAGCCGCTGTGGAGACGGTGGCCGAAAACGCCAGCGACGGCGTGATCGCACCCCTGCTCTATATGCTCATCGGCGGGGCACCGCTGGCCCTGACCTACAAGGCCATCAACACGATGGACAGTATGCTGGGCTACAAAAACGAAAAATACCTCTACTTTGGCCGCATCCCGGCCAAACTGGACGATGCGGCAAATTACCTTCCCAGCCGCCTTGCCGCCCTGCTGTGGATGGCTGCCGCGGCCTTTACGCACAATGACGCAAAAGGGGCGTGGAAGATCTGGCGGCGGGACCGCCGCAACCATGCCAGCCCCAACAGCGCCCAGACCGAGAGCGCCTGCGCCGGTGCGCTGGGGGTGCAGCTGGCCGGGCCCGCCTATTACTTTGGCGAATACTACGCCAAGCCCACCATCGGCGATCCGCTGCGCCCCATTGAACCGGAGGATATCCTGCGTGCCAACCGGATGATGTACGTGGCAAGCGCCTTTGCACTGGCGTGGGGCGTGGCAATACGGGCTATTTTGTAACGACCTCGCCCTCTCAGTCATGCTTTGCGTGACAGCTCCCCCAAAGGGGGAGCCAAGAGCTGGGATCCATAACCATCCGGGAAAAGGAGAACGAAGATGCAACTAGTACATGGCGGCGATTGGGCCGGGTATCGGGCCGAGTTCGGGCGGGACGCGCTGGATTTTTCGGCCAACGTCAGCCCGCTGGGCCTGCCGGAAGGGGTGGCCCGGGCCATCACGGCGGCATTGCCCACGGCGGACCGCTACCCCGACCCCCTGTGCCGGGAGCTGCGGGCAAGGCTGGCGCTCCATGAGGGGGTGCCGGCGGAGCAGATCCTCTGCGGCAATGGGGCAGCAGACCTCATCTTCCGGCTGGTCTGGGCCAAAAAGCCCCGTCGGGCGCTGGTCACCGCCCCCACCTTTGCGGAGTATGCCACTGCTTTGGAAAGTGTCGGCTGCACGGTGGAACGCTTCTTTTTGCGGGAACAGGAGGACTTTGCGGTCACGGATGCGTTCTGTGCGGCCATCCGTCCGGGGGTGGACATGGTGTTCCTCTGCCAGCCCAACAACCCCACCGGCCAGCTGACGGCCCTGCCGCTGGTGGAACAGATCCTCCGCCGCTGCGCGGCGTGCGGCACCCTGCTGGTGGTGGACGAATGCTTCCTCGATTTCCTGCCCGACCATCCCCTGCACACGGCAAAAGGTCTGCTGGGGGAGGGGAATCTGGTCATTCTGAAAGCTTTCACCAAGCTTTACGGCATGGCGGGCGTGCGGCTGGGCTATGCCCTGAGTGCCGACACAGCACTGCTGGAACAGATGCAGGCCTGCGGCCAGCCCTGGGGCGTGTCCAGTCTGGCGCAGGCGGCAGGCCTTGCCGCACTGGAGGAGACGGCGTATGTGGAAAAGGTCCGGGCCCTCATTGCCGAACAGCGGCCCCGCCTGACGGCCGGGCTGCGGGCGCTGGGCCTGCGGGTGCTGGACGGCAGGGCAAATTACCTGCTGTTTCAGGCCCCGGAGACGCTGGGAGAAGCCCTGCGGCAAAGGGGCGCTGTGCTGCGCAGCTGTGCGAACTACCCCGGGCTGGGCCCCGGCTGGTACCGCACCGCTGTGCGCACCGGGCCTGAAAACGAACAGCTTTTGAAACTTCTTGCGGAGGTGCTGGAATGAGCAAGGCAAAGTGCATCATGGTGCAGGGAACCATGAGCGGTGCGGGCAAAAGCCTGCTGTGCGCCGCCCTCTGCCGCATTTTTGCGCAGGACGGTTACCGCGTGGCTCCCTTCAAGAGCCAGAACATGGCGCTGAACAGCTTTGTCACCCGGGATGGGCTGGAAATGGGCCGGGCACAGGTGGTGCAGGCGCAGGCCGCAGGCATCGAGCCGGATGTGCGGATGAACCCCATCCTGCTCAAGCCCAGCAGTGACGTGGGCAGTCAGGTCATCGTGAACGGCGAGGTGCGGGGCCAGATGCCCGCCGCCGCCTACTTCAAAATGAAAAGAGCGCTCATCCCGGAGATCCTCTCGGCCTACAACAGTCTGGCCGAAACCGTGGACATCATCGTCATTGAGGGGGCCGGAAGCCCGGCGGAGATCAACCTGAAGGCAGACGATATCGTCAACATGGGCCTTGCCCGGCTGGTGGATGCCCCCGTTCTGCTGGCGGGAGACATCGACCGGGGCGGTGTGTTTGCCCAGCTGTACGGCACGGTGGCGCTGCTGGAGCCAGAGGAGCGCGCCCGCATCAAGGGGCTGCTCATCAATAAATTCCGCGGCGATGTGGAAATCCTGCGCCCCGGCCTTGCGATGCTGGAAGAAAAAACGCAGCTGCCGGTGCTGGGAGTCGTGCCCTACCTGAAGGTGGACATTGAGGACGAGGATTCTCTTTCCACCCGGTTGGATGCGGGCAGAACGGTCCACCCGCTGGATACAGCCATCCTCCGCCTGCCGCACATCTCCAACTTTACCGATTTCATGCCGCTGGAGCAGCACCCGCTGCTGGGCGTGCGGTATGTGCAGAATACCCGCCAGCTGGGCACACCGGATCTCATCATCCTGCCCGGCACCAAGAACACGGTGGATGACCTGCTCTGGCTGCGGCAGTCCGGGCTGGAAGCAGCCCTGTTGAAGCTGGCGGCCAACGGCACGCCGGTGCTGGGGGTCTGCGGCGGGTATCAGATGCTGGGCGAGACACTGGCCGACCCTGAGGGCACGGAGAGCGGTACGGCGCAGACTGTGCGGGGGCTGGGGCTGCTGCCCACCCGCACAGTCTTTACCGGTCAGAAGCACCGCACCCAGGACACTGCCGCCGTGACCGCCGCCCCCTTTGCGGGCGCGGCCCTGACTGGATATCAGATCCACACCGGCCGCACCGAGGTGCAGGGCGTGCCCTTCTGCACACTGGCAGACGGCACACCCGAGGGCTGCGTGCAGGACAATGTGTTCGGTACCTATCTGCACGGCCTGTTTGATACCGGTGAACTCACCGAGAAACTGGTGGCCCTGCTCTGCCGGCGCAAGGGCATTGCGCCGGACAGCGCCGCCCTCATCCCGATGGAGCAGTACCGCCAGCAGCAGTTTGACCTGCTGGCCGATGGTGTGCGCGGCGCGCTGGATCTGGATGCCGTTTACGCGGCCATGGGGTTGGAGAACCCGCGGAGGAATGCACAATGATCCCACAACATCATCTGCCCGCCGACATTGAGCGGACAAGCCTTTCCATCATCACGGCAGAGCTGGAAGCGCAGGGCCTGACCCCGCCGCCCGAGACTGCCGCTGTGGTCAAGCGGGTCATCCACACCACCGCCGACTTTGACTATGCGAAAAATCTGCGCTTCACGCCGGGGGCTGTGGCAGCAGGTGTGGCCGCCCTGCGGGCCGGGACCCCTATCATCACCGATACCAACATGGCGCTTTCGGGCATTTCCAAGCCTGCCCTTGCCCGGCTGGGCGGCAGTGCCCTCTGCTATATGGCGGACCCTGAGGTGGCGCGGATCGCAGCCGAGACCGGAACCACCCGGGCAGTGGCCTCCATGCACCGCGCGGCGCAGGAGCACCCCGGGGCCATTCTTGCGGTGGGCAATGCCCCCACCGCCCTGCTGACCATTGCGGAAGAGATCGAGGCCGGGCTGCGGCCTGCCCTGGTCATTGCCGTGCCGGTGGGGTTTGTGAATGTGGTGGAAAGCAAGGAGACGCTGTTTGCCGCCTGTGCCGCCAACGGCGTGCCTGCCATCGCGGCCATGGGCCGCAAGGGCGGCAGCACTGTGGCCGCCGCAGTCTGCAACGCCCTGGTCTACTCTGCCGCCGAGATGCAGGACCCTGCGGCGAGAGGGTGGAAATAGGGCAGAACCGGTAAAAACGCCCCTTTTTACGCTTTTGCTTGACTTTTTGGCAGAAACAAGGTATCGTTTATCTGTATGACGATTGATATATGAGTTGAAGCTTTGCGTGAAAAAGGAAGCATTATGGCACAGACGATTTTAGAAGAAAAGAAAAAATCACGGCTGATGACAGAGGGCAGCATCTGGAAGAGCATCCTGCTCTTCTCGGTGCCGCTGATCCTGGGCAACATGCTGCAGCAGCTGTACAACACCGCCGATTCCATCATTGTGGGCAACTTTGTGGGCAGCAACGCGCTGGCAGCGGTCGGCTCCAGCGGCTCGCCCATCTTCCTGCTCATCGGGTTCAGCCAGGGCATCGCCGTGGGTGCCGGTGTCGTGGTGTCCCAGTTTCTGGGAGCCAAGGACAGGGAGGGCGCGCACACTGCAGTTCACACCTCGCTGGCCCTTTCGGCCATTCTGGGTGCGATCCTGACCGTGTGCGGCATTGCCGTCAGCCGGGCCCTGCTCACCGCCATGAACACCCCCACAGAGGTGCTGGAGGATGCGGTGCTCTATATGCGGCTCTATTTTGGCGGCGTGCTGTTCAGCGTGGTGTATAACATGGCGGCCGGTATCCTGAACGCCGCCGGCAACTCCAAGCGGAGCCTGCTCTACCTGGGCGTTGCCTCCATCACCAACATCGTCCTCGACCTTGTCCTGATTGCCGGATGCAAGATGGGCGTGGCCGGTGCGGCCATTGCCACTGATATCAGCCAGCTGGTGTCCTGTGTGCTCTCCCTGCGTTTTCTGATGCGGGTGGAGGACGATTACCGCGTGATGGCAAAGGAAGTGCGCGTGCACAAAAAGATGGCGGTCCGCATCATCAAGGTGGGCCTGCCCACCGGCATCCAGAATATGGTCATCTCCCTTTCCAATGTGCTGGTGCAGGTCAGCGTCAACGGCTATGGTGCCGCTGCCATGGCAGGCTTTGCCGCCTATATGAAGGTGGATGGCTTCAACATTCTGCCTGTGCTGAGCTTCGGCATGGCGGCCACCACCTTTGTGGGCCAGAACTTCGGCGCGGGCAAGATCGACCGTGTCAAAAAGGGCACCTTTGTCACCCTGGGCATGTGCATCGTTTACACCATCCTGACCGGCATCCTGCTGCTCGCCTTCCAGGACCCCATCATGCACCTGTTCACTGGCGATGAAACGGTCGTTGCCTACGGCAAGATCTGTATGCTCTATTTCTGCCCCTTCTACTGGATGCTGGGCATCCTGCAGGGCCTTGCCGGTACGGTGCGCGGCACCGGCAAGAGCGTGCCGCCCATGGTGGTGCTGCTGATCTCCCTGTGCCTGTTCCGCATCGTCTGGATCCAGTTTGCCCTGCCCCTGTTTGCGGGCATTGAGGGTGTGCTGCTGGTCTACCCGGTGTCCTGGGCTGTGGGTGCAGTGTTGATGGTGCTCTACGCCTGGAAGGGCAAATGGATGCAGCTCCCGGAAGCAATTTCATAAACCGGACGCACCCGATCCCCCGGTGGAAGTGCATTTTATACAAAAAGTAACGTATGAATGCATAAAATATTCGGGGGGGGGGGCTAAAAAATCTGCGAAAATCAGTTGATTTCTGCCGAAAAATGCCGTATACTGAATTATAGTTTCAAATCGAACGACAGACTTCGACAAAAGGGGCTGATGAGATGGAGTGCACACAGGCAGAGGCCTTTGAACAGTATATTCGGGATCTGCGCGTTGTGCGCTCGATCTCCCGGCCCAGCTTTCCGGAGGGCAAGGCTCCCGCTGCCGTGCTGGACGAGATCCAGACCAACGCGCTGAGATGCAACGCCCTGATGCGGCAGAATGAGGCACTGCTGGCGCAGTTTGTCTACGACCGCGACCCTGCCTCCCTGACCGAAACGGATATCCAGGGACTGAGTGCCTTTGCGGGCAGGCTGTTCAACTACGCGAACAGCGAGGATATGGGCGTGGCGTTCAAGGCGCATCAGCTGCTGCTGGCAGCGGCCCGCAGCCGGGAAGACGTGCCCATGATCGTCAGGGAGCTGTACTACACGGGCATCACCCTGCATTATATGAACGTCCGGGATGAGGGAACTGGCATCAACCTGTTGGGCGATGCGATCCAGGTCTATTTTACGGAAGCTGCTGAATCCATGTCACGGTATGAACAGCTGGACAGGAATACCCGGCAGTATCTTATCCGCTGTGTGGGCAACACCCGGCTGGGGATGTCCCGCGGCACCCACGAGGAAAGCCGCCGGTATCTGGAGCGGTTCCGCCGCGCAATGGACATCATCCAGTCTGCGCATTACCATGCACTGGACCCGGAGTTCCCCTGGGAAAGCTACATCTATTCCATGCACATGGATCGCATGACCCTGCTGACCCACCTGCGGCAGGAGGAGGATCCCGAGGTGGCGCGGCAGGTGCTGGAATCGGCGGAATACATCTGGACGCACAAGAAGAAACACAAGGGCCCGGATGCACGCCTGCAGAACTGGCGGGTGCCCTATTTTTACGCCGCTGCCCGCTACCATGCCGGGGTGGGCAGCCTGGAAGACGTGGTCAAGATCCTTCTGGAATCGGCGGGAAGCGTGGCGCAGGATGATTATTCTGCCGAGGCCATCAACCGGAAGCTGGTTCTGGCGGCCTATCTTTCGGTCTATGCAGAACGTCTGGACGAGGCGGGAGCACAGAGGTATCGTGCAACCGTGGAGCAGGTACGCCGTTCTGCGTATCAGTATCTGGAACAGATGCCGGCCAGCCAGTATCCACGTGTGGTAAGCTCTGCCGCCTGGGAGTTGAGCAAGATCAGTTCCAGCTCAGATGAAACGGCGAACCGCCGGATGCTGGGCAGTATCCTGGCCGGGCACAAGCCGACCTATGTCCACTCGCTGATGGTGGCAGAGCTGACCCGTGCCCTGCTGCGGCGGCAGATCGAGACAAGGCCCGAAACACTGGTTGGCCTGCTGGGCTGCAGGAGCGCGGCCGAGGTGCAGGCCCGGCGGGAAGAACTCTGCCAGACGGCCTATGAGTGCGGCCTGTACCACGACCTTGGCAAGTGTGCCGTTCTGATGTACATCGACAACAATGCCCGCCGCCTGCTGGATGAGGAGTTTTTCTGCATCCAGAGCCACCCAAGGACCGGCGCTGCCATTCTGAATAGAATGGGCTGCGGAAGAACGCTGGCCCCGGCGGCACTCTATCACCACTGCTATTACAACGGCAAGGGCGGCTATCCCAATGATGTACCCTCCTGCCCGCCGGAGATCAAGGGAATCGTGGATGCGCTGAGCGTGGCAGACTCGCTGGATGCCGCCACCGATAATATCGGTCGGTGCTACAACCTTGCCAAGCCCTTCCGCACGCTGCTGGAAGAGCTGCGGGCCCAGAGCGGCACCCGCTATGCGCCCAATGTGGTCGCCCTGTTCGAGGATGAGCGTTTCTGCCAGCAGCTGGCAGAGAACACGGGTGCCGAGCGCAAAAGGGTGTATCTGCAGGTGTATCACGCCGGAAGTGAAGAAAAATAAACGACCCTCTCTATCATTGCTTCGCAGTGCCACCTCCCCAAAAAGGGAGCGGGCATACGTCAGCGTGATAGAGAGGGTCATTCTTTTTGTTTAAGTCAGGATGAAGCTTTCCCAGTCCACCCTGCCGGTGCAGTTCAGCCGGGGTACTTAGCCACTTCCAGCAGTTCCTCCGCCCGGCGGACCTGTTCCGCCGTGGGGGGAACAGCATCGGGCAGGGGATAGGAGATGCCCAGCTTCTGCCACTTGAACAGCCCCAGCGTGTGGTAGGGGAGCACCTCCACCCGCTGCACCGTTTTCAGGCTGAGGATGAAATCTGCGGTCCTGCGCAGGCCCTCCTCGTCATCGGTGAGGCCGGGCACCAGCACATGCCGGATCCAGAGCGGAACGCCCAGATCGGAGATATGCCGTGCCATGGCTAAGATGTTGGCATTGTCCCTGCCGGTAAGCTGACGGTGCTTCTCCGGGTCGATCTCCTTGAGATCCAGGATCACCAGACTGGTGGAAGCCATCAGGGTATCAAAGGCGGCCAGGTAGGCGGGGTCATCGGGCTGGAACGGCTGACCGGCCGTGTCCAGCGCGGTGTGTACCCCCTTGGCGCGTGCCAGCTGGAAGAATTTTGTCAAAAAGTCCATCTGCCGCAGCGGCTCGCCGCCGCTGACGGTGATGCCGCCCTTCTTGCCCCAGTAATTGCGGTAGCGCCAGACGTGCTGGAACAGCTTCTCCGGAGACCATTCCGTGCCGCCCTCAGCGCTCCACGTTTCGGGGTTGTGGCAGTATTTGCAGCGCAGGGCACAGCCCTGCAGAAAGACAACGAACCTGACACCCGGCCCATCCACTGAGCCGAAGCTTTCCAGCGAGTGGACGAGACCGACAGGGTCACAGTGCGGCATGGCAGGTACGGGAGATCACGTCCATCTGCTGCTCGCGGGTCAGGTCGATGAACTTGACCGCATAGCCGGAGACGCGGATGGTGAAGTTGGCGTATTCTTCCTTTTCGGGGTGCTCCATGGCATCCAGCAGCTTCTCCTTGCCGAACACGTTCACGTTCAGGTGGTGTGCACCCTGATCGAAGTAGCCGTCCATGACCTGCACCAGGTTCTCCTTGCGCTCGCCCTCGCTGTGGCCCAGAGCCTCGGGGTTGATGGTCTGGGTGTTGGAGATGCCGTCCAGAGCCCAGTGGTAGGGCAGCTTGGCAACAGAGTTCAGGGAAGCCAGCAGGCCGTTCTGCTCCGCACCGTAGCTGGGGTTTGCACCGGGTGCAAAGGGGGTAAAGGCGGCACGGCCATCGGGCAGAGCACCGGTGTACTTGCCGTACACCACATTGGAGGTGATGGTCAGGATGGAGGTGGTAGCCTCGGAGTTGCGGTAGGTGTGGC
>ERZ835109.663-NODE-663-length-37035-cov-14.644538_pt1 | contig 37035 bp, 43 predicted proteins | sample MGYA00519946_ERZ835109 | MGnify/ENA primary metagenome ERZ835109 (study PRJEB31850, sample SAMEA3708771) | human gut metagenome | biome: human gut; feature: human-associated habitat; material: faeces | place: China | collected 2014 ...
ATCCAAGTGGCAAAACCCAGATACCTTGCCACTTTGCCACTTCGCCACTTCAACCATAATCCCACCGCCCCATGTATGACCGCGTGGGGCTTTATCGTGGAAAAAAGAGCCTATGTTGCGTCAATAACTCTAAAAAGCACTTGACAAAACGCTTCATGGGGAACAGCCAAGGATATTGAACCGTATGTTGATTCTGTATTCGAAAACAACGTATTATTAACTGCAACGGAGAGACTTATGATGTCGGGCAGACCAAAACAGCCGAAGTATGCGAGAAATAAAAACATTCTTGTGATCGGTGGTTCCGGTTCAGGTAAGACACGCTTTTTTGTGAAGCCGAACCTTATGCAGATGCACAGTTCCTATGTGGTCACTGATCCGAAGGGTTACAATAATATAGGACAGAGAAAAAGTCACACGGTAAGACGAAAATCTTCTGCCATGTGGCTTTTTCTGTACCCTATATGAATTTTCCAGAAAGGAGGAAGCCAATGGAAACTAAGAAAATCAAGTACACAGCCCTCTATGAGCGATTGAGCCGTGACGATGAAATGCAGGGCGAATCCAACAGCATTACTAACCAGAAGAAATATCTGGAAGAGTATGCACGGTCACAGGGATTTAAGAATATCCGCCATTTCACGGACGATGGTTATAGTGGTGTTGACTTCAACCGCCCCGGATTTCAGTCTCTGATTGCCGCAGTTGAGGCAGGAGAAGTCGATATTGTCTGCGTAAAGGATATGTCGAGGTTTGGGCGTAACTATCTGAAAGTCGGCTTTTACACGGAAATCATGTTCCCCGAAAAAGGTGTCCGATTTATCGCTATCAACAACGGCGTGGATAGTGCCAATCCAACCGAAAATGACTTCACTCCGTTTTTGAATATCATGAACGAGTGGTACGCAAAGGACACAAGCAACAAAATCCGTGCCATCTTCCGTTCAAGGATGCAGGACGGAAAACGATGCAGTGGTGCTATCCCTTATGGCTATAAGCGTGACCCGGAGGACAAAAACCATCTGCTGATTGACGAAGAAGCTGCAAAGGTAGTCCGCAGGATATTCCAGATGATTATTGACGGCATGGGGACAAAGGCGATTGCAAATAAGCTGTCCGAGGAAAAGGTGCTGATACCGTCTGCCTATCTGGAACAATCCGAGCATGGGCAGAGCCGAAACCACAGCTACCATGACCCCTATCGTTGGAACTGTACCGCAGTTGCCTACATTCTTGAAAAGCAGGAATACATGGGGCATACCGTGTTGGGCAAGACCATCTGCGAGAACTTCAAGACCAAGAAGCGAAGAAAAGCTACGCCCGATGAACTTATCATCTTCGAGAATACCCATGAAGCCATTGTCGATGAAGAAACATGGCATCTGGCACAGAAGCTCCGCAGGAAAACAAAGCGAACTCTGGCAAACGGGACTTACTCACACCGACTGTCTGGACTGGTTTACTGTTCGGACTGCGGAAAACGCCTTTCCTATGCAAGCCCCCACTCACAGCACAGAGCAGACGGAAAAACCTACGATGCAGACAGTAACTTCCGCTGTCCGACCTACAAATCCATGTACGGCGAGTGTACGATGCACTTTATCAAGGCATCCACTCTGGATAGTCTGGTTGATGAAGCTATCCGCAAGGTTGCCGCCTATGTGCTGAAAGATGAACAGGCGTTTTTACAGCAAGTTAAAGAGCTTACAAGTGCCAGTCAAGCAGTTGTGCAGACCGACAGCAAAAAGGAGCTTGTGACCGCAAAAAAGCGTATTGCAGAACTGGATAATTTCATCAAGAAACTCTATGAGGGCAACGCATCCGGCAAGATACCCGACAGGCAGTTTGAAAAGCTCATGGCTCAGTATGATACCGAGCAACAGGAGCTTGAAGCAAGGGTCGCTGAAATCGAAGCGAAAATCAGCGAACTCCGGCAGGAAGAAGAAAGCGGAGAAATGTTTGTCCGACTGGTAAAGAGATACCGTGACTTTACGGAAATCACACAGACCATGCTCAACGAGTTTATTGACAAAATCGTTATCTATGAAGCCACCGGCGGCAGGACGGTCAACCGCAGCCAGAGGATTGATATTTACTTCAATTTCATCGGGCAGTTTGTGGTGGAGGATACCGAAGAAGAAAGCCTGTCAAGACAGGAGGAAGAAAAACGACTGGCAGAACTTAAAGAGCAGGAACGCAAAGACCGCAGGAATGAGACTGTCCGCAGATACAGACAGCGTAAAAAAGAGAAAAAAGCCGCAGAAGCGGAAGCCGAGAAAACGGCAGAAAGGAATATCGCATGAAAGAATTGAAGCCCCGAATCCATGAAAACGGCATCGACTACATCCTTGTAGGCGATTACTATGTGCCGGACTTGAAGCTGCCGGAGGAACACCGCCCCATCGGTAAATGGGGAAATCTCCACAGGGCATATCTGAAGCAGTATCGCCCCGCCCAGTATTCGACCCTTGTTCTCTCCTGCAAGCTGCATACCTACCTTGCCGATCTGAACGAGCAGGCAACGGCAAGATGTGACTGCATCATCGAGCAGATGAAGAAAGCGGAGAATGTGACCGAAGCTCTGAAAGCTATCAACCAGATGTTATGGGTGCAAGCCATGAACTCCATCCGCAACCGAGCCGAGGAAATCGTCAAGCACGAAATGATTTACTGCTGAGAAAGGAGCGTGAACCTATGGTTTTAGATACCATCTTTGACGGGCAGATTTATCCGTCAGAAACAGTTGTCCCGAAATGCAAAGCATTTTGGGAAGCCAACGAAGCCGCAACAACCATTATGAGCTACTTTGAACAGAAGTTAAGCAAAGAGGACTATGAGAAGTTGGAAAGGCTCAATGACCGTCTGGCAGACAGCCAGAACATTCAGAACAAAGAGCAATTCAAGTATGGTTTTGCTATGGGCGTTCTGCTGATGAAAGAAGTCTATGAGCATCCAGAGTTTAAGCCGAAAGAATAAGCCGAATTTCATAAGTCCAGACCCAACAATTTCATATCGTAAACAAAGCGACAGGCATTTCCTTGTGAAGTCTCTGTCGCTTTTATTTTTACCAACATTCAAGGAGGAAAACACTATGAAAATGAACCTTAACGAAATGGAAGCCCTGTATGCCTTTGGTTGCCCTAACCGCAAAGCCACTATCGAGCGTTTGCGTTTGGTAGCCGCCATTGCCCCCGATCCTGCGGCGAAGAAACTGTTTTATATGCTCTCCGTCAAGCTGAGTGCCGAGGGTGCGGACAGATGGTATCGCTGCTTCTACCACAATCTGCGTGTACGAATGGATGAATACTACCACGACAAGGCGGTTATGGAGCGTGTGCTGAATGACCGCAGGGAGGGCTGCTATGGCGAAGCTGACGAAGTATGAAAAGGAAACTATCGTCCTGTTCAACGAGGGCGAGGACACAGCACACATCCAGACCTACAACGCCGGACTGAGAAACAGACTGGCGGCGTTCTCCAAGAAGTACCCCGACCTTTGCCGACTGGAAAAGACCTACGAGCAAGGCGGCGTGTCCTATGTTCTGGACAAGTCCAGACTGTCCATCCGTCTGCAACCACCGTACAGCGAGGAACGCAGACGAAAAGCAAGCGAGAACGCCAAGCAAAACGGTTTCGCCAGTCAGACGGAATAATGTAGCGTTTAGGGTTGATATGCGGTCAAAATATCAGGTCTGCACTTGATGTTTTGACCGCAAGTACATAAGGCTGTATAAGGTATCGAATATGACGAAAATGTAAATTTTACCTCTATAGATGTGAATTTCTTTCAAACTATATTGACTGAACTTGCAGACCGTAGTATAATTAGTTTTGCTATTTAGGCACGCTAAGTAGCAAAACTAAAGTGAGGTAGAGAGTATGGATAATAAGTATGTGCAACAATTCAAAAAAGGCTCTCTTGAAATGATACTCTTATCCTTAATCGGACGTAAAGAAACCTATGGCTATGAAATTATCACAGAGTTAAATAACAGTGCGTCTGTTTTGGGATATGCGAAAGAGGGGACGATTTACCCTATTCTGTATCGCTTGCAGGAGGCAGAGCTAATTCAATGTCGTTTAGCATCGGCGGCAGCTAATGGTGGCTCTAAGAAATATTACTCCCTTACTCCCAAAGGAATGGAAGTTTTACAGGAATTGATTATGTTTTGGGCAAGCTACACAGATTGCGTAAATGGCTTTATCGCCAGCTATCAACAAACGGAGGTGTCAGAATGAAAGAACAATATATTAAGCAGGTTGAAAAGGAATTGAATTTATCACGCAAAGCCAAAACTGAGGTTGTGCGTGATCTGAATGAAATCTTTGCTTCTGCTACAGAGCATGGAGAAACTGAACAACAGGTAATCGAAAGGTTGGGGACACCAAAAGAATTTGCTGACAGTACAGCAGAACAGTTTGGAATTGATAATTCTGCTCCCCAGAAACGAAAAGGGATTATTTCAAGCGTTACTTCCCTTGTGGTAGCTGTTGTTGCTTTTGTAATTTATGCTACTACAAAATCTGATAAAGTGCCAGATGGAGCTATCGGGCAAGCAGACGCAATGACAAACATTCAAGTTGAGGGGACTTTCGGTTTTGATGCATCACAAGTCATTTTAGTAGTCGGCATAATCGCTGTTACATTTGCTGTCATTCAGATTATCCGAACAGTCCGCCACAACAGGAGGTAACTATGAAAAAATATATTTCAATACTTGCAGTTTTACTTATGCTGTCATTGACAGCGTGTTCCAACCAGGGAACAACACCAACTGGCACAGGAAACACAAGCAATACACAATCTGAAAGTATTACGATGCTTGATGAGGGGGTATGGCCTGTGAATGAATACACAGAGGGACTTCCTGTTCCGTCCGGTACAGTTGCGTGGGCTATGCTCGATACAGAACACGAGAATTGCAGTATCAGCATTGTAGATATAGACGAAAGTTCTTATAACGAATATATGGAGCTGTTGAAACAAGAAGGCTTCTCCGTGATTGAGGATGTATCAGAAGAAATCAAGGGACAGGACTATGTTTCTATTAGTACGCTTCTATCTAATGACGAAAAAGGATTGAGTATCAGCTACATACCCGATAATTTAACTATTTACATTTCATTTGAATAATGACTAAGCCAAAGGCGATCAACCGTGAAAAGTTGGTCGCTTTTGTTTTATCCATTATTGCGAAAGGAGTTGACCTAATGCCCAATGAAAAATTGGAAAAGCTGAAACACGAACAGTATGTTGCGGAGCGAAAGCTGACCGCAGCTAAGCACAAGGAAAAGCGACTGGAAAGCGAAATCAAGCGACTGACCCGAAGCGAAAGAACCCACCGCCTTTGCACTCGTGCCGGAATGTTGGAGACCTTTTTGAGAGAGCCGACAGTTCTGACGGATGATGATGTGATGGAGCTTTTGACTTTCATCTTCCACAGCGAAGCGGTTCAAAAGAAGCTGAATATGCTGATTGAGAACCGAAAGGAAACGGAGCAACCGAATGGGAGCTAAAAACCCTGTTGAGAAACAGGGCGCAATTATACACCACCTAAAGATGGTGATTGCGTTCTGCCGAAAGCCCCTTGCAGGGAGCTTGATGATTTCCGCAAAAGTCCTTTGCTCCAATCATCCAGAGGAAGCTACACTTCCCCTGCGCTGTCTTGCGACAGCTACCCCTTTGTGGACTTGCCGCCGATGAACGATTGCAAGCAATCATTCACCGTCAGCAAGTTTATATTTTCACCCCGACCGTGCTGAAAAGTATCGGTCATTTTTATTGCACCGAGAAAGGAGGTTCAAACAAAATGCCAGTACCCCATCTGAACATACGAATTGTTCAGAGAAGCAAGGGCAACTCTGCCGTTGCCGGAGCAGCTTACCAAGCCGGAGAAAAACTGTTTTCCGAGTATGACCAGAAGCACAAAGACCACCGCAGAAAACAGCATGAGGTTGTTTACACGGAAATCATGCTGCCGACCAATGCCCCACCCGAATATGCAGACCGAGCAACGCTCTGGAACTCTGCCGAGGAAGTGGAGAAGCAATGGAACTCACAGCTTGCAAGGCGTTTCGTTGTTGCCCTGCCGAGAGAAGTGCCGCTTGAAATGTGTCCGCAGATGATGCAGGAATACTGCCGAGAACATTTTGTGTCAAAGGGAATGTGTTGTGATTTTGCAATCCATGACCCCGACCCACCGGGACACAATCCCCATTGCCACATCATGCTGACGATGCGAGCCATTGACGAAAACGGAAAGTGGATGCCCAAGAGCCGAAAGGTTTATGACCTTGACGAGAACGGCGAGCGTATCAAGCTCCCGTCCGGCAGATGGAAAAGCCACAAGGAAGATACCGTTGACTGGAACGAACAGTATCACGCCGAGGAATGGCGACACGGATGGGAAGTCATTCAGAATAAATATCTGGAGCTTGCCGGAAGTGCCGAGCGTGTAGATATGCGTTCCTATGAAAGACAGGGACTTGATATTATCCCGACTGTCCACATGGGAGCCGCCGTTTCTGCTCTGGAACGCAAGGGCATTGAAACCAATATCGGCAATCTCAACCGAGACATTAAAGCCGCTAACCGCATGATGAACGCTATCCGCAGCACCATCAAAAGTCTGCGAGACTGGATTGCGGATATTGTGTCTGCCACAAAAGAAACCTTTGCGGAAATGGAAGCCGAAAAGAAAAACGCTTCGCCCGACCTCTCCACTCTGCTCCGTGATTATATGAATCTGCGAAAGGCAGAGCGTAGCGACTGGTCGAGGTACGGACAGCAGAAAGGCACAGCCGATGATTTGAAAGCAGTCTCCAAAGCTCTGATCTATTTGAAAGAACATGAGCTTTTCACTCTGGAAGATTTGGACACCGCCCTGCAAGGCGTAAACCAGAGAGCCGGAGCAATCAGCAAGGAAATGAAAACCGCATCTGACCGCATGAAAGACATTACCGCTATTCAGACTGCGGTTGCCGACTGCCAGACCCACAAGGCAGTCCATGACAAGTATATCAAAATCGGTTGGAAAACAAGGCAAGCCGCTTTTGCCGAAAAGCATAAGGACGAACTGACTTCCTACAACAAGGCGTACCGCACTCTGAAAAAGCATGGCGTTGATTTGAATGTAAATCTGGATGCCCTGCAATCCGAGTATGACGGTCTGCAAGCAACCCACGCCGAGCTTGCCGGACAGCTTGCTACCGTCAAAGAGGAATTGCAACCGATGAAAGATATTCGCTATTGGGTGGGCAAAGTCCTCACGCCGGAACAGTCCGAGGTTGAAAAGAAACCCGAACCGAAGCACTCCCTCAAAGAACGCTTGCAGTATGAGCAGGCAGAAAGCAAAAAGAAACAGGAGCAGAAAACTCCACAGCACAAAAAACAGAATATGGAACTCTAACAGGCACTTGCCGTTTTCTCTTGTGAAAATGTCGAGTGCCTTTTTTGTTTCCCGAAAGGATGATGCAATGAATGTATTTGAAGCAGTACACCCCGAAAATGCCGTGGTTCACATTCTGGAAGATGAAGCTGCATCCAGAGCGTTCATTGACCTTATGTGGGCAGAAGCCATGTTCATCTATCACAATTTCCCTGTAAAGCTGACCTTATCAAAGGATATGGACAAGGAACTGAAAGAACTGCAAAAGCAATTCATGCCGGAGGACACCAAGGCAGGACTGATACAGTCTTTCCTTGATAATTACAACGGCACACAGGTCTGCTCCAAGCTGATCTATGCAGAAGCTCTGAACCATCCCTTTGACGAGCCAAAACAATGGGAAATCCGAGAAATCAACGAGATAATGAACAACAGCATTGAGGGATGGACACCGTTCTCCAATCCCCGTATCTTTGCCAAGTACGGCAGACAGCGAGGATGGGAACGCATACCGTCCGGCAACGAGCTATCGGCAACAGGCTCAAATCTGCTTGACGGTTTTCGGGAACTGACCGAGGAAGAAGCCCGACAGATGGAACTTCCATTCTGAAAAACTGACCGTGTTGCCGAGCCAGTTGCTATCCCGTTGCCGACCCCGTTGCAGGGCTAATCCCTTAAAACCCCTTTATTTACAAGGAGTTTTCTTCTCCGGCAACGAAAGCAACGGAGAAATCAAAGAAAAAAGTAAAAATAGTATAAGAGCCAGATAGGACTATGTTCGAGGTTTTTTGAAGCCCGTTGCCGGACTTCGTTGCCGACCCTCACACCCTGTCTGCCTTTTTCCGTTTCAAGGAGGTATTCAATGGCAAAAACAAAGAACACAGCAACCACAGCCACCGATCAGACCGCACCCGTACTTGTCAGAAAGATTGGAAAGACCACCTACATGGTGGGCATCCATTTCAGTCAGACGAGCAAGGAAACGATGGACGATAAGGTGCTGCGCCTTATCAAAAACGACATTCGCAACGCCGCCATGTGCGGATAAAACCACCGTCAAGGCAGGATGTGTGTTGTTCATAAAATGTTTGCAAATAAAATGCACATTCTGTCTTGACGAAACGCTTCCGAAAGGCACTGTGCTGGTCGAATGCGGCAAAATGCTGTCTAAGAATGATTACCGGATTAAGGTGCTTAATACCATTAACTTTGCAAAATCAATGCATTACAACCCTTTCGCTTACATCCGGAGCGAAAAGGACATTCTGAAACTCGTAAACACAATCATTGTAAATACCAAAGGGGAGGGACAGCAAGCCTCTGAGGATTTCTGGGTGAAAGCCGAAAAGCTCTATTACACGGCACTGATCGCATATATCTGGTACGAAGCACCGGAGGAAGAACAGAATTTTTCCATGCTGATTGATCTGGTGGATGCCAGTGAAGCAAGGGAAGATGATGAAAATTTCAAAAATGCGGTTGACCTGCTGTTTGAGGAGCTGGAGCAGAAGAACCCAAACCATTTTGCGGTAAGGCAGTATAAGAAGTATAAACTTGCCGCAGGTGTAGTAAGTTTGAAGAGACTTCTTAATCAATCAAATTTAAAGAGTTGGAGCTCCAAAATGATTAAAAAGTCTCTTGAGGCTTATTTTTTTACCTTAAAGAACAAAATTGTATTTTGTAAAAAACAATTTCAAAACATGTCCGTATTTTGTTTCGTCAGTACAGAGATTGTGTAAGGAACTTTAAAAAGATGACACGAAATCAAAAAAGATGCAGTAAGGGGGCTGTAAAAAGACCTCTGAGCATTTCGTTTAGTGTAAGAATCTTTTTTACTTCTTACACGAACCTTGAAAACGAAACAGCCTGCCCGTAGTGATACCAGAACTGAATAGGCATTCAGCGTGTCTTTTTTGGTTAATACGTCCCGGAAACATCAGAACCCGGTACAGGAACGGATATGGGATGAGAACAGGCAATTAATAAACAAAGGAAGGAGGACATCTGACTATGACAGAGAAACAGGGATTCATGACAGCGTTGTATGAACGTCTTAGTCGTGATGATGAATTAAACGGGGAATCCAACAGTATTTCAAACCAGAAGAAACTGCTGGAACAATATGCAAAAGAACATGGATTTACCAATCTTGTTCATTTTACTGATGATGGTATCTCCGGTACAAGATTTGATCGCCCAGGCTTTCTTGCCATGATGAAAGAAGTAGAGTCGGGGAAAGTCGGAACGATTCTGATTAAAGATATGAGCCGAATGGGAAGAGATTATCTGAAAGTCGGACAATATATGGAATTGCTGCGACAGAAGAATGTCCGCCTGATTGCAGTCAACGAGAATGTAGACAGCTTCCGGGAGGACGATGATTTTACTCCATTCCGAAATATCATGAATGAATGGTATGCAAGGGATACCAGTAAAAAGATAAAATCCACTTTCAAGGCGAAAGGAAAATCCGGCAAGCATGTGGCAAGTACAACACCATATGGGTATCTGAAAGACAAGGATGACCCGAATGTATGGATTGTTGATGAAGAAGCAGCTGTAGTTGTACGGAGAATCTTTCACATGACAATGGATGGGTACGGACCATATCAGATTGCCAAGGCACTGAAAGAGGATAAGGTTGAGATACCAGCGGTTCATATGGCAAAGAAAGATGCCGGATTATGGAAAGGCAGAGTAGAAGAAATCAAAGATCCTTATGGCTGGGGCTCTTCTACTGTTGCAGGCATTCTGAAGAAAAGAGAGTATCTTGGTCATACAGTGAACTTCAAGACCAGAAAACATTTCAAGGATAAGAAAAGCCATTACGTATCTGAAGATAATTGGACGGTGTTTGAGAACACGCAGGAAGCCATTATAGATCAGGAAACTTTTGACAATGTACAGAGAATCCGAAGCAATGTGAGAAGATATCCAGATGGATGGGGAGAAGCCCACCCCTTGACAGGTCTGATGTATTGTGCAGACTGTGGTTCCAAAATGTATGTCCATCGAGTAAATAATGGCAAGCGAGTACCACAATATACTTGTTCTGCATATTCTAAAGTTCCGGTTGGAACACTCTGCCAGACACAGCACAGAATTAATGCTGATGTGGTTATGGAGCTGATTAAGGAACTTTTAAAGGCTGTTGCGGAGTATTCACAGTTGAATCGTGAAGAATTTTTGGAGACAGTAAAAAAGGCACAGACTTCACAGCAGTCCAGTGAGATCACAAGATTGAAAAGCAGATTGGCAGAGGCAAAAAAGCGTGTGCAGGAACTGGAAAAACTGATCTGCAGAATTTATGAGGACAATATTCTTGGCAAGCTGCCAGATGAACGCTATGCGATTCTTGATGGACAGTATTCTAAAGAACAGAAAGATTTGTCGGCAGAAATTGCAGATATGGAAGCTGAATTATCAGGCTATGAAGAAGGTCGCAGATCAGCGGAGAAGTTTATTGCTCTGGTTGATAAATACCAAAATTTTGAGGAATTGACCACTTACATGCTGAATGAATTTGTAGAAAAGATTGTGGTGCATGAGCGTGACCGGAAAGGAAGCGTTGAGACGACACAGGAAGTGGAAATCTATTTTAACTTCATCGGCAGATATTTACCGCCACATTTCGGTGAGGTGAAAATGACACCGGAAGAAATTGAAGAAATGGAAAAACGGGAAGCCAGAAAAGACAGGCTTCACCAGAATTACCTGAGAAGAAAAGCAAATGGAAAGCAGCAGGAATACTATGAACGGACAAAGGCAAAAAAGAAAGCCGAACTGGATGCAAAAAAAGAAGAGATCCGGCAGGAAGATATTGCAAAAGGTGTGTTCATTCCGCTATCACTGCTTCCCCCAGAAGAACCGAAGAAAGGAGTTGCATCAGCATGAGCAAATTAGAAAGAATCATTCACGATAACAGTAATGGTCTGGATTATATCCTTGTCGGGGAAATCTATCTGCCACTGATCGCAGTACCCGAAGAGAAAAGAGAGATTGGTTTTTATGGAAGTCTTCACAGAAACTATCTGAAAGATTACAAGAGTGGCTTGTATTCCTATCTGACATTGAGTGGTAAGCTCTGGACGTATCTCGCAGATCTGAATGAGCAGTGTTTGGAACGCAGGGATTTCCTCATGGAACAGATTATGGAGCAGGAAGGCATTACGGAAGAATTGAAAAGCAGAGATCAGATGGAATGGGTTCGCCGGGCAAACAATGCAAGAAGCCGGGTAGATGAAATTATTTTAAATGAACTGGTGTATGTGTAGGAGGGACTTATGAGATACTGGATTGAATATGCAGACGGAAGATGTTGTAATTTTGCAAACAGCAGAAAAGATTTACTGGACTGGCTGAAACTTTTGAAAGATGAAAAAATCGTTGATATCCGAAAGATTTACAAAAGCGGTGTGACAGATTCTGTGATAGACAGCTATCGCAGTTATCTGAAACAGTGAAAGGGGTGGACAGTCATGGTAATTGTAAAACTCATTATAAGGATCCTGTTATTGCCAGTGCGTATAAGTCTGACAATCGTACAACTGGTGGTCATGTTCATTACATGGCTGTCCGCAACTGTATTTCATATCCTGTCAGGGATTATCTGTATCACAGCTATATTAGGGTATGGATTCGGGCAGGAAATTAAGCAATGACGATAATGTATGAAAGAAATAAATTGAGTATTATAGCAATAAAATAAGAGCAGTAGGGAGTCGTGCCAATTTTGTGACGGTTTCCTTTTTAATTGTTGGATGATTGAGAAAAGCTTGTTAAGTCAGGAAGCATTTGCACAGGCAGTAGGTGTTTCTTTTACAACTGTCAATCGGTGGGAATCAGGAAAATGCAAACCGACTTTTAAGACTATGAAATTGATAGATGATTTTTGTAAAGCTCAAGGAATTGATTTTAATATCAGTGATGAGTTGATCGATAAAGAGTAGGATCAGACCTAAAAAATAAAAACGGAGAGATTATATGTTTACAACGATTGAATTATTTGCAGGTGCAGGTGGTCTTGCATTGGGAATAGAGAAAGCAGGTTTTAAAACACTGGCATTAAATGAGTTCAACGCAGATGCTTGTGCAACATTGAGAAAGAATAGACCAAATTGGAATGTTATTGAAGGTGATGTGGCAGAAATATCTGGTCTTGATTTAGAGGAATATTTTTCTGTTAGAAAAGGTGAATTAGATTTATTATCCGGTGGAGCACCTTGTCAAGCTTTTTCCTATGCCGGTAAAAAACTTGGATTGGAAGATGCAAGAGGAACGTTATTTTATCATTATGCAACGTTTTTGGAAAAACTACAGCCCAAGATGTTTTTATTTGAAAATGTATGGTGCAATTGTTTTTATAAAATGATAAGTGCTTTAAAATAGGTATCATACAGAAGTTTCAGTCCCCTGACCCCAGTGCAGACATCCAGGTATTCCTGCCGGTATTCTTCTTTCCAACTGCAAAAAATTTCCCAGGGCTTTTTATTATTTTTTATCGCTTCAAGTACTTCTCTTTTCATCCGAATCATCGGAAAATGTTTTTGTAATTTATTCTTCATAGGCAATCCTCTCTTGTTTTTTGTCCATAACTCGACTTTTTTGTCGATGAGTTATGGATAACTTTTTATGCTCTACTAAGGTAATAACAGTTTTTCCGGCACGATTTTGATAGAAATATGCAGAACTGTCATAGTTATCACGGACGGATTACGTTATAATGATAAAGAAGAAGAATAACATTCATAATACAGGAGAATTTTATGGGAAAAATTAAGATCATTTTCTTTGATATTGACGGTACACTGCTCAGACTGCGGGCGAAAGAACTTTCTGAAAAGACAGTTGAAGCACTGAACCGCCTGAAAGCAAACGGAATCAGGCTCTGCATTGCAACCGGGCGAACCCCGGTCAGCCTTCCCCATTTCAGTGGGATTGAATTTGATACATTCCTGACTTTCAATGGTTCTCTGTGCTACAACGACACAGAAACGATCTTCAGCAATCCGATCAGCCCGGATGATGTTCAAAAGCTCATCCGCAATGCCGACAGTCTCGGACGTCCGGTCTCTGTTGCCACTAAAAGCCGGCTGGCTGCCAATGGATTTGACATTGATCTGTCGGATTATTACTCGATTGCTCATTTACAATTAACAGTTGCGGAAGATTTTGAGCAGGTTTCCAACGAAGAAGTTTATCAGCTTCTGCTCGGTTGTCGCGAAACCGACTATTCTGCCATTTTAAAAGACGTAGATGGTGCAAAGATTGCTGCCTGGTGGGATCGTGCAGTTGATATCATTCCCGCCAATGGCGGTAAGGGCATCGGCATCCAGAAAGTACTGGAATACTACCATTTAGACAAATCCGAAGCCCTCGCCTTTGGTGACGGGAACAATGATATTGAAATGCTCCTCTCTGTAGGAACAGGTGTTGCCATGGGAAATGCTTCCCCTCAGCTAAAAGAAGTTGCCGATGAAATCTGCAAGGATGTTGCCGAGGATGGCATTTACGATTATTGCCTGACCCATGGACTGATCTGAGGATTCTATATATAAGATTACATTTACTAAGTAATGAACAGATTGGAGGAACAGAGAATGAAAAATCTGTTTGAACACACAAGTGCCCTTTGAGTAAAATATAGCAGCTATGAATATCGCACTGCTGATGATCGCACTTTATATATAGTAGTTTCAGGAAATGCAAAACCTCAGATGTACCGCCCAATGCAGGATGCCAATGCACTTGTCCTTGATGCGGTTAATATTGATCTTATGACTATGCATAAAGCAGATAATGATATATTGCAACAGATGGTTCTTGATTTTGTATCTGCTTATGGATTCCTTGGTTTTATGACAGCACTGCCGACAACGGTACAGTTTGTTACATATGAATCCGTATATCTTCCTAAAAACCACTTTATAAAAGAAGAAACTCTTTCAACAGAGGATTATCTTACTTACTTCTACCCTTTTGAAAAGCTTGATTTTCACAAGAAAGGTACGGAATCCGGATGGTCTGTTGCAGATAAAGATGAAATTGCTGTTGTGATGGCAATGGGTAACAGATGTGCTTTTCTTTTATGCTGACTGATGAAAGCTGTGAAATGAAATTGTGTAAGCACTGTGGTAAAGCATTTATCGCAAGCCGAAAGGGAAATGAGTTCTGCTCTCCGAAATGTAAAAATCAATATAATGTGTATAAGACAAGAGCTAAAAAGAATAATACTGATGAATAAAATCGTTTTTATAATGTTCAGGAGGTTTGCACGCAATGAGTGAAATCATTAAAACTAATACAGAATATTCAAAGTGGATTAAAGAAGTTTCTTTAAGATTCCGCAACAGCCAGATAAAAGCTGCAACAAAAGTTAATAGAGAAATGCTGTTATTTTACTGGTCTATCGGGCATGATATATCAGAGAATTACAATGAAGTCAAATACGGAAAATCTTTTTTCAAAAATCTTAGTCTTGATTTGCAGGATGCACTACCTGATGTAAAATCATTTTCTGTAACTAATTTAAAATATATGAAATATTTTTACGATTTATACAACAATTCAAATCGTCAACAACTTGTTGACGATTCAGACACACGAATATGTCAACAAGCTGTTGATGATTGTATTTTTATGATTCCGTGGGGACATCATATTCAGATAATTAATAAATGTAAGGGTAATTTAGATAAGGCTTTGTTTTTTGTTAAAAAGACATATGAAAACAACTGGTCAAGAGCCGTCCTTTTAAATTTTCTCGATACAAACTTGTATGAAAGAGAAGGTAAAGCCATTACAAATTTTGAAAAGCTGCTTCCTGATATTGGCAGCGATCTTGCCAGAGAAATCACAAAAGACCCATATAATTTTGATTTTCTAACTCTTAGAGAAGGGTATGACGAAAAAGAATTGAAAGATGCACTCATGGATAATATCCAGAAATTTCTTCTTGAACTAGGTCGTGGATTTGCTTTTGTCGGTAGAGAATACCGGCTTGTTGTCGGAGATACTGAACAATTTATTGATATGCTGTTCTACAACATACAAAAACACTGTTATGTTGTAATTGAAATAAAGACAAGGACATTTGATCCCGGAGATATGGGGCAATTAGGAACTTACATTGCAGCAACAGACGGAATACTACGTGCAGATAACGATAATCCTACAATTGGCTTACTTATATGCAAAACAAAAGATAATGTTCTGGCTCAATATGCTACCAGTGCAGTGAATGTTCCTGTTGGAATTTCCGAATATGAACTTAATAATCTTATTCCTGATGACTATAAAAGTTCCATGCCTACTATTGAAGAAATAGAACGAGAACTGAAAGACTAATTCCATACGCAACTGCCTCCTTTGTGTTATGATATACAGGTAAGAAAAAATTTTCAGACTACAGTAAATCATTGTCCACAAAAAGGAAAAATATTTCTGCATGACTTACCCAGTGAAAAGGAGGATATTTTTATGAACGATCAATGGTTAGACTTTGCAATCCGTATTCAGAGCATCGCACAGGCGGGACTCCAGTACGGAAAAGATCAATATGATAAAGAACGTTACAACGAATTAAGAAAAATTGCTGCTGAAATGATGGCTGCAAAGACGGATCTCCCCGTCGAAAAAGTATACGGGTTATTCTGCAATGAAAGCGGCTATCAAACCCCGAAAATTGATACCCGTGCGGCAGTTTTTATTGATGGGAAAATCCTTCTTGTCCATGAAAATAACGGAACCTGGTCTCTCCCCGGTGGATGGTGCGATGTGGATCAGTCCATCGCATCCAACACCGAGAAGGAAGTTTTTGAAGAAACCGGCTGTACGGTACACTCCAAAAAACTGATCGCCGTTCAGGACTGGCGAAAGCATAATGTCATGAACCATGCCTACGGAGTTATAAAAACCTTTATGCTCTGCCAGTATGAAAGTGGAACATTTAAATCAAATATCGAGACTACAGAAATCGGACTTTTTGACCGTACATCCCTCCCCAACGACCTGGCGATTGAAAAGGCCACGAAAGATCAGATCCTGATGTGCTTTGATTTTTATGAGAACCCGGATGCCTCGACATTATTTGACTGACCGGGCAGTGAAAAAGAAATATGACAAAAGGACTGGGGAATCTCTCATTTTGAGGTGACCCCATATCCGGAGGTTTTCCGATAACTGTTATAAAACTTATACCATCAGACACTCTCACCCTATAGCACTAAATTTCCAGCTCCATAGCTTTGCTGATACATTCTTCAATATATCTTTCATCCATAGCTGTATTAAATGTAAGGTCAACATTTGCCGCTGATCCCCACACCTGTCCTGTATAGTAACGGTAATTATCTGCACGGCGTCTGTCTTCTTTCCGGATCACCTGCTCAGCTTCTTTCTTACTGATATTCAGACGCTCCATAATCCGTTTTGCCCTTACTTCCAATGGTGCAGTGAAGAACAGTTTTAAAGTCTTCTCATTTTCACGCAATACATAATCCGAACATCTTCCAATGATCACACATTTTCCTTTGGCCGCCAGCTCCCTGATTACTTTTGATTCTGCTTCAAAAATCTTATCTTTCGGAGCCTCTTCCTCTTCCTTTCCATAAAGATACATCTGATTTACAAAATCATACAACAGACTGTTGGTCATGGACTCTTCTTTCTGACGGATAAACTCGGATGTCATACCCGTTGTACCGGCGATCATCTGAATGATTTCCTGATCGTAAAATTCATAACCGAATTTTTCTGCCAGTTTCTTTCCTATGTCATGTCCTCCACATCCGTACTGTCTTCCGATCACAATCACATTCTTATGAATACCATCTGCTTCCTGCTTTTCTGCCAATTTTCCTGTTATACCATCTGCCACCGGAGCATTTTCTGCATCTGCTGCAGAAGCCAGTGCCTGTCCGCCTTCTCCGTTCTCTTCCGGGAACAGATATGGTTTGATAAACTCCAGCCTTTTTCCAAGCAGTCTGGCAATAAATCCAACCAGCAATGCTGCAATGATCGTACCTTCCCGGACTCCATTTAATTTTCCTGAAAATACAAAAGAAAGAACCCCTGCAATGATCGCCATCGACGAATCAAAGACAATCTTCGTTGTTCCAAAATTGGTATTCCATGTCTGTACGATCGCCCGGACAAAAGATTCTCCCGGCAGCATGACAACATCTGCCAGCACTTCCAGATAAACACCTAATCCCAGTACCAGACAGCCTGCCAGCAATGCGATCATTTTTACAAAATAATTCTGCGGATTGATCCAAAATAACATATACATTGTCAGATCAATAAAATATCCAAATGCGATGGAAACCGGTATCTGCAGAATATTCTCAAGTTTAAAATTCTTTCTTAAAATCAGAATCTGTAATATGATCAGCAAAATACTGAACACGATTGTAAAATTTCCCAGTGTAAATGGGAAATTCAGGCTTAATACATATGGGATCGATGAGATTGGTGACGTACCAAGACTCGCTTTTGTCACCAGACTGACTCCCAGTGCATTTACAAATAGCCCGATTAAAAATAATATGTACCTCTTTAATTTGTTCATAATCTCTCTCCTGTCTTTTCTCATCCTTCAATAGATTTTTTCTCACTGATCCGTCTTTTTATTTATAGAAGACGAACCTGCTTCATCCAACAGATTTGCATAGATTTTCTGATATACTGACAGAAAGCCTTCCATTTCTTCCTTTGAAATACCTTCCACTGCCTTCCTTTCAATCTCAGAAAATGCCTCGCTGACCAACTGTTGCTTTTTCTTTCCTTCCTCTGTCATAAAAATATGAAAACTCCGTCTGTTACCATTGAGTATCTGACGGCGGATCAAGCCCTTTTCTTCCATCTTATTAAGGATCGTCGTCAAAGATCCCGCCTCCAGGAAACATGCTCTCGCAATCTCCTTTTGATTACTTCCGTTATGCCTGCTTAAGTAATCAAGAATCTTCGGCTGGCCGATGGTAAGCCCCGTATCTTTCAGCTTATAGAGCAATGCCTTCTGCACCAGCATCTGATTTGCCATAATAAGATAATGCAATGAATCATCCATTTCTTTTCTCTCCTGCTGTTATTTCTTTAACCTCCAAATGCACTTCAGCACATTCCCGTGTTAAACGTTTTTAATTCAAACAGTTTGAATTATAACTTTTTTTGCCATGTCTGTCAAATTTTTGTTGCAAAATTTTCTCAAGTCATTCTATAAAAGAATTTTCTCATTCTCTTTTATTTTATGCTATACTGTTTATGAATCATTTGTTCCCCACAGGAACAGTTGATACAGAGAACCTGCCACTGGCAGCTTCTCCTGCATACTTTGACATAAAAAGCAGTGACCGACACTGCCACAGATTTTATAACGGAGGACAATAAAATGGGAATACAGTCTATTGATGCAGAAGACGATCAGTTCGCTTATCGTTATGATACACAGCTCCTGATCGAAAGACGCGACCGCGACCTGGATGAGGATGAAATATCCGACTATATCACAGAACATTTTGAAGGAAACAGCCTCATCGCAGCCGGTGATGAAGACCTGATAAAAATTCATTTTCATACCAATGAGCCTTGGAAAATACTGGAATATTGCAGTTCCGTCGGTGAGATTTTTGATATCGTCGTTGAAGATATGATCCGACAGTCAAATGGATTACAGGGATAAATTGAACAGATAAGGGAGTGCCAAAAGACACTCCCTTTTTTAATACCGTGTATTAATTTTTTCCCTTATTCTTCCATATACACCGCCCGGGTTCTCTCCTCATCATCCACAAATTCTACATCCGGGAAGCTTGCAATATACTGCTTAAACTGGGAAAATCCGTAATCCCGTACCTTAAAATCTCCAAATCTCATACGAATACGATTCCCCAGACTGCTCAGAGGGATTCCATAACTTCCGGCACTCTGGATCTGCAGCAGGATATATTCTTCCAGCATTTCTTTCCGGCTCTTATCTTCATAGATTGTTACAGTTACCTTCGTTCCCTCCTGCATCAGCATCAGCTTTGGCAGAGATTCCAAAAATTTTGATAAAAGACTATAACCATATCGACGGACATCAAAATCAGGATATAATTTTACCAGTCTGCTTCCAACTTCTCCCAGTCCGGTCTCTCTGTCATTATTTTGATTTTCCGTAATAATCTTGACAACCGCCTCTTCAATTTTTTCCTTTGAAACCATCGAATCATGGTTGTCCTTTTTCTGCCATTTTCCTGAAGCATGAGAATGGATATTACGTTCTTCTTTTCCCATTGTATTATCTTCAAGAAGAAGTTCCAGTTCTGTAAAAATATCACACGCTTTTCTGAACGGCGACGGAGTCTTCCCCTCTCCCATACCGATCACAGTCTTTCCGCTTTCTCTCAGACGGCTCGCCAGCTTTGTAAAATCACTGTCACTTGAAACCAGGCAGAACCCCTCCAGTTCACTCGTATAAAGCATGTCCATCGCATCAATGATCATAGCAGAATCGGTTGCATTTTTTCCATGGGTATAACTGAACTGCTGGATCGGAGTGATCGAATTCTGAAGAAGTTCTTCTTTCCAGCTTGCATTATTCGTCTTTGTCCAGTCCCCGTAGATTCTCTTATAAGTCACATTACCGTATTTCGATAATTCATCAAGGATCGGTTTAATATATTTGGCAGATACATTATCCGCATCAATCAGGAGTGCGAAACGGTCTTCCATGTCTGATACTCCTCCCCGGTAAGATTTTTCCACGCAAATGCACCATTTTCATAGATCATATAACTATGCTCCGATCCCCCTTTCGGAATCGAGACAGATCCCGGATTTAAATACTGATATGTTCCGCCATTCATATCCAGGATTTCTTCACAGGCAGGAATATGCGTATGACCATTCAAAAGAATATCTCCATCCTTCAATGGTGGAAGATGATGCGGATGATAGATGTGTCCATGAGTTGCAAATATCGTTATATCTCCCTGTCCATTCTCCCCTGACAGATTCAGGTAACAATAATCTGCAAGAATCGGAAATTCCAATACCATCTGATCTACTTCTGTATCACAGTTTCCCCTCACACACAATAACTCTCTTTTCAATAGATTCAGCATTGCGATCACTTCTTTGGGTGCATATCCCTCCGGGAGATCATTTCTCGGTCCATGATAAAGAATATCCCCCAGCAATAATAACCGGTCTGCCCCCTCCCTCTTATATGCCTCTATCATCTTTTCACAATAGAATGCCGAACCGTGAATATCTGATGCAATCATTAATTTCATATCAATTACCTCTTTCTTTTTTTCTCCCCAAAAGCAATACTCTCTGCATTTCTGCAACCATCTCACAACAAAAAACTTTCCTGCTCGATCCCTTTCTTCTCCTTCACCAGTTTCTCCGCCAGTTGCCGGAGAACCGGATTTTCAATCTGCAGTTTCTTCAGCTTTTCCAACGTTGTGTCCTCTATCTTTTCCGCGTAGTCCCGGTATTTTTCATAAGTCTGCACATCCATCATCAACGGCTGCAATTCAGGGAAAATATTCTTCTGAATATACAGAAATATTTTAATTCCGCCATAATCAAGATCTCCGCTATGATAAAATTCAACTTTTGTATGCTCAAGCACCTGATTTAAAGACTGTAAAAATCTACATTCTTTCGGGCTGAAAAATCCATGTGTAAAAATGTATAGCGTATGCTCTTCCAAAGGCATCATCATATAATTCGCTTTATTTTCAATGGTAATGACCCTTTGGATTTCCGGCTGCTGCCCGGCGATCTGTGCATACCGTAGTGTATCACTGTTCAGGATATTTCCATACCGCCAGTCTTCATTATGAATCTCCGTTCCGTCCTCCCATTTCAAATGCAGCGGACCTTTCAAAGCCAGCTCCTGTGCATAATCCTCGATCAACAGAGCCGACAGAATCTCCGAATCATTCATTGCATCATCCAGCAGTTCCTTCGCATATATTTTTGCCGTTGAAACAATAAAATCCTGAAATTCATTTTCAAAAATCTTTGTATCTTTTAAATATTTTTTGCTGAAGAGCCGCTTATACATCGGATCTTCCAATTCATCAATCCCACGCCAGCAGTCTCTTCTTTTCCTGAAAAGTCTCCATGCCTTTTCCAGAGTTGCTTTTTTTGCTCTGCCACTTTCTGATTCCTGCAACAGCTTTTCATAATACGCTCTGATCCACGGAGTCCTCAGAACCTGTAGCTCTGCCCGGATCTCTTCCTGATATTTTCGTACTAATTCCGCTCTTGCACAGAAATCAGGATCCACTCTTTCCCGGTACAGTTTATACAATGCCGGAATATCCTCCTGCCGGTACCGGATCGCCTGAATATCCTGCTCCCGATAGCCCTGTACCCATTCAATCTTCACAAGTCCTGTCTTCTCCAGCTCTTTAGCCGCTTTCACAACATCCGACTTCAGATGCTTCCGGTCATCGTACAGATTTCCCGCTTTATTTGACAGACTCTTCCAGCCATTCGCCCCCGGTTTCCACTGATTCTCACTATTTTCAATCTTTTCGATCAAAAGCTGCAACAGATACTCCATTTCTATTCCTCAACCTTCAACTGGTCATACTCAACTTTTTCAAATTCCTGGATCGAAATATGCTTTTTATTCGGATTTGCATAGACAAACGTCTTGTCTACATTTTCCAGATAATTCTGGATCTTGTCATTCGTCGCACTGATGATTGCCTGAAATCCCAGTCCACGGATCAGAGAAATACAGCTTGCCACTTTCTCTGCGTCCATCTTGGAAAACGCCTCATCCAGCACAACAAGACGGATCGTGGACGGTCTGCGGATCTTCGGTGACAGATTGATCCTGTAGACCTGTGCAAAACTTGCCAGCAGAGCGATATACAGAGGATTCTGTCCCTCTCCACCGGAATTTTTCTTGATCATCTTGCTCAGTCCGATCTTCATATCCTTTTCACCGTGGATGATCTGCTGCATATCAAAGGATAAATACGTCCGGTAATCCGCATATTTTTCCATATTCTTCTTTGCAGTATCCAGTTCCTCCCTTGTCGCATCTTCCGGCGGAATAAAGATATTGATCAGCTCGTTCATCATATCCCCATATTCCTCATCGTGTTCCATGGTAAAAAGGTTCATCTGATTCTCCATAGAATCTGAAAGCTGGGACGGATTGATGCTCAGCGAATCATCCATAAACATTTTATAATATCTTCCGTCCGGCCCTTTATTCTTCGTAATGACAAACTGATATTTATCTTTACCAAAATCCAGCCGGCTGATGATACGGTTCAGTTCATCTCTCCGCTGATAGGCTTCCTTGATGGCACTTCGTATTTTATAAATGAAATCCTCTTTAAAATGTTCTACCGCTGATTTTGCCTGTTCCCTTGCTGCCAGCCTGAAATCTTCCAGCTCATCACACTGCAGTTCAGAAAGAAGCTTTTCATAAGGTGTATTCTCTTCAATCGTAGCGGAAAATGTACGGTTCGGATACATCTTCAGATAAATGGTTCTCCTGTCTACAAGCTGACTGTATGCCTTGTCCTTCTCAACTTCAACTGCCTCCAGCTCCTTACTCCTCTGCTGTCTGAGGTACTCATAATTTGCAGAACGCTTCGCATCCAGATATGCCCGGAATCCCTCTTCTTTCTGCGGATCTTCCTGAAATTCTTTCTTTCTGTCCTGCAATTCGGTTTCCACAGTCTGATAAAAATTCTGATTTCGCTGTGCATTTCCTCTGCTCTCTGAAATCTTTCCGATCAGTTCCTCCAGCTCCTGCCTAAGCTGTGCCTGCTGCCGCAAAAGTTCTTCCTTCTGAGTTTTCAGAGCCGAAACCTCTCCATCCTGAAGTTTCTTCATCTCTTCCTGGATCTGCCGCTTCTCTCTTTCCTTTTTCTGAATTTCATCGATCTCTTTCTTCCAGCTCATGTACTCCTCTGTCGGCTGGGAAAGTGCTTCTAATGTCAGTACCCGCTGAATTTCTTCCTTCATTTCCTGCAACGGAAGACGATCCTGCTGTAAAGTATCACAACGCTCCTCCAGTCTGCGGATTCTCTGACGCATACTGGTTTCACCGATATATGCCCGCCTTGTATAACTTTCCGGGTTGATGTGCTGCAGACGGTATCCCTGATACAACATACAGTCCGCTGTGATTCCGATGGTCTGCTCACGAAGCTCATCTATCCCATCGCATTTGATCACATTTCCAAGGAAGAAATCAATATACGCCCGGACATACTCCTCTTTCGCCAGCACTTCCTCTGCAAGAGAACCTTCCTTTGCCTTTTTATCACTGGAAAGCACCTTCTCCGTATCCAGCACTGCTGCCCGCGAAAACCGCTTCTTATCCATTTCCTGATAAATTTCCATGGCATCTTTCACATAGTTCGGTTCCACTACGAGCAGAAGCTTATTATTGCCCATATATCCCTCAATCGCATTGTGCCATTTTTCATCCCGCACATCCAGAAGATCTGCAAGGATCTGTACCGGAACAAGCCTGCCACAACGCTCCTGCAGCCGGGTACGAAGTTCATATTTTGCTTCCTCCACTTCCTTCGGATACGCCTTACGCCCCTGCTTTAACTCCTTTAATTCCTCTCTTGCATCCTTTTCTTCTTTCTTGATGACTCTTAACTTTGCTTCTGCATCCTTCAGATCCTCCCCCAGTTCTTCCCGGATCTGTGCAAGGCTTGTCTGAAGCCGCTTCAAAGTCTCCTCATCCAGTGCCACAGTTTCAAATTTCTCAATATCCCAAAGCGTCTGATTCGGAGTCACATCTTTTGATTTCCATGCTGCAAGTCCTGCTGCCGTCCTCTGCCATTTTGCACGGCTCAGCTGCAAATGCTCCAGCATCTCATTCACATTTCCAAGTTTCTGCTCCAACGCAGAATACCCGCTGTTGGCGATCCTTAACAGCACTTCCTCATACTGTCCCTGAACCGTCTGCTGCTTTGTCTCCAGTTCTGCTTTTGCCTGCTCCTGCCGACCGATATCTTCCTGACTCTCTTTGATCTTATCCCGCAGTTCCTGCAGTTTCGCCTCCAGTCGTAAGATTTCCAGCCGGTCGATCTGATACTGATCATTTTCAACTTCCTTCACCTGGGTCTGATACACGGCATATCTGTCACGGATCTCTTCCAAATGCCGGATCTCCTTCAGCGTCTCCTCGATCTTGCTCCGCATTCTTCCATACTGCATCACACTTTCCTGCAGATCCTCAATATGGATATCCTGCTCCATACAAATATATTCTTTCACAAAATCTTCCAGCTTGATATTCATCTTAAACGGGATTGCACGCTTAAACAGCCGTGGAAATTTTTCCATATCCAGCCCGCCTAAATAAATGTCATAAAGCTGCTTGCGGAATCTTTCATTACTCGGCCCACAGTAAAAGTCCGTCGTACTGAAATTTCTCTGCAAATATTCCCGGATCTCTCCTGTTGTCAGACACCGCTTATCTGCCCGGTAATCATTTTCCAGAAGCCCGCCTTTGTGCCAGAAGAAAAGACGGCTGATCTCATTTGTAGCTGTCTCTACATCAAATACAACCCCGACGCACTGACTCTGCCGGCTTTCCGTTTCTGTAAATTCCAGCACGATCGTACTGGAGAAATTTTTATTTCTCAAATACTGGGACTCATTGTTCTCACCAATGTTCACCATTCCCCGCAGATACTCAATCAGTGACCGGTCGGAATCATCCGCAGCCGCCTTATTAAAAAATCCTCTTCCGTCTGTATTCGCATACAGAACAAGCTGCATCGCATCGATCACGGTTGACTTTCCACTTCCTGAATGCCCTGTAAAGAAATTGATTCCTTCGTGAAAGCTTAATATTTTTCTGTCTATATAATGCCAGTTATTCAGGCATATCTTCGATAGTGCCTTGAACTGCTGTCTCGTCTCCACTGTATTCCTCCTCACTGAACGTACCTAAAAGTTCCCTTACATCATCACCCACAAGAACGGTATTGATACACGGATAAATGACCATCCTCGAATTTTCATCCAGCTCTTCCATGACATCCAACGGCTCTAAAATCTGATACTTTTTCAGCAGTGCGATCGTCTTACGCATTTCCGTCGGAGACGGCATCCCGGTCAGAATATGAAAATCTCCTGCCTTTCCATTGATCATCCCGAGTGTCACCACCACATGATTGCTCGATGATACACTTGCCATCTGCTCATCATAAAGGATCTTCAGAATCAGAATATAGATCGTTGCAAGCCTTGAAAGCTTCTCTCCCCATAATGCTTCTTCCTGAATATAGATCAGCCCCATATGCACATTCTGCCGGAGTGTGATCCCCGCAATCCGGAAATATTCTTTCAGGAAATCCAGATGCCGGTCTGCAAACCGGTACTCCCTCACCGGAACCATCCTTCCTGCCCGGCGGTCATATTTCCTTTCCAGCAGAAATGTCTGACGCAGCAATAACTGGATCAGGTCTCTCATATCATCCTGCTCTTCCTCATTTAGTAAATCATAATATTCTATCATCAGGGCCTCCTCTGTATAAATTTCAGATCCGGATAACGATACCTGCCGTTCTCCACCATCCTGTCTTCTTCATTCAACGCAGCATATTTGCTGTTCCGACGTGTACTGTAATCATACGCAAGGATCAGTTTTTCAAAATCCTCATCCGTCATATCCTTCATTGCCCCTGCATCCATGATATCCCCGGTCATATGAGCCTGGATAAATTCTTCGATCTCCGCCCGGCTGTATCGCATCTGAATCCGGTTCATCTTCAGTACCTCTTCACGGTTCAGATCTTCCGTCTCCTCTTCCGTTTCCATCTTACTGATGAAATCCGTCCGACTCTTTCTTCTCTTATACAAAGATTTCTCTGACAGGATCTCCAGATAAGAAAGATTCATCCGTTCCGCTGTCTTCCGCAGCTTCTCCTCCTTCTTTGCACCGTTCTCCTCTGCCGAAATCCGATTCAGAAGCTGTACCACCAGCCCCTTTGTATCCGTCTCACCGCTGAGCAGATAGTTCAGACGTGTCACCGTGGCACGCACGTATTTTGTATGCTCTTTATCCATATTGGCAATCCGGTGTTCAATATCATCAAATCCACGCTCAATCTGATCCAGGATCTCCAGCACATCTTCTTTCTCATCCCCGGTAGCTTTCGCTCTTGCACGCACGCTTTCGATCCATTCATCATTCTCCCGCATTTCCCGGAGACATTTCTTAATATCCATCTTGTAAATATAAAAATTATCCGAAGTCTTAAGAATATGATATTTCTTCCGCACAACCTCTTCCACGTATCCGTCCAAATGCTCCCGAAGCAGTTCACCATACGTCTTCTTATCCAACAGCCGCTCAAAAAACTTATCCATATTATGAAGCATATCCTGCAGGGCTTTGTTCAACTTCTTTGTATTCACCAGGGCAGTCCGCAGCATATTCAGGTTGACTTTCGGATTATTCTGAAATGAATACAACGTAGCATAGACATTCTGAATATAAAGATCTGTCTCTTCCAGCTCCTGCGAAGACAGCTTCTCAAATGCCTCAATAAAAATCGCCGCATAATCCGGGATCACGATATTCGTTGTCAGTGAAGTATAATCTTCAATTTTTTTTAACCAGCCCGTCTTCACCAGCCAGTTCAGAATCCGGGAAGAAGTAGTCTCCAGCAGATCCAGCTCCGTCTCTGACTCCTCACGCTCCAGCCTGATCCTCTTCTGCGTATTCCTATCACTTAAGATCTGCAGGCAGACTTCTCTCGTCAGGAAATAATTGCTGTACTCATATTCCTGATTAATGCACAGCAGTGATTCTATATAAATTTCTCTATTCACCGAGCGGAATAAGCTCCAAAATGTATCCGGGATTTCATAATGTGACTGCATACTGACTCCTTACTGTCTTTTTCTTTACCGCCTTTTCTCACGTCGTTCTGTTTTTTTATTATACCACAGATTCAGCCCGCCTGCCTGACTACTTTCTCTTTCCCCATCTCTGCATCACAAGCACATACACGACTGCCGCCCCGGTACTCGCCATGGTTGCCAGTATCCCTCCGCCTATGATCCCTGCCGGATCAGCACTTCCATACTGACTCCTGTAAGCAATAACATTGACCGGGATCAGTTGCAGCGATGAAATATTCAGGATCAGAAAGATACACATTTCATCTCCTGCCACCCCTCTTTTTCTCACTGGTCCAAAAGCTCTGCCAAGTCTTCTGTCCTCCTCCAGCTCTCCCAGTGCTTCCATGGCTTTCAGTCCTGCAGGAGTTGCCGCCCAGCCAAGTCCAAGAATATTTGCAATGAAATTGATTGCGATCTGTTCATTTGCTTTATTTTCCACCGGAAGCTGCGGGAAAAGGAACCGGATCACCGGACGCAGCTTTTCCGCAGCCTTTTTTACAAGTCCCGCTTTCTCCGCAATCTCCATGATCCCACACCAAAATGCCATCACTCCCAGCATCGTAATGCACAATGACACTGCATCTTTTGACGAATCCAGTGCCGCATTTGTCAGCTCCGGCATTTTCCCGTTCCATGCCCCGAAAATAATTCCGATCAGGATCATCCCCGCCCACAGACCATTTAACAACTTTACGCCCCCTTTTTCTTACGCTCTTGTGTCATTATTGTGCATAGTTCCACATATACGTTTCAACCACATCGAACGGTGCAGGTCCTACACTCAGCACTGCCCGGTGAAACTCTTTCTGACTGAAATCCTCTCCCATTTTTTCCGCCCAGCATTTCTTCAATTCCAGAAATTTGACATATCCAATATAATATTTCAGATAATTGCCCGGTGAACCAAGGATCAGATCGTAGATTTTCTGTATCGTTTCTGCATCTGAAATTCCGTATTTTGCAAAAAAGGCTGTCGTATCTATCCTGCTCCAGCCATCATAATGGATTCCCATATCTGCCAGTGCATATAATGCAAGGATCACGGAACCATTTTTCTGCAGGATCGTAGCCTGTTCTTTCGGAAGTGGTGTCAGATAATAACTACACATTTCCGCATAAGTTGCCCATCCCTCCACATAACCGCCAAAATTGAAAATACTTCTGACTGGATCAGGATCTGTACTTTCATAAAAGATTGTCTGATATAAATGCCCCGGATACCCTTCATGGGCAAGCGTTGTGAAGAGCGACAGATCATCCCGCATCTGCCCCTGATTGATATAGATCACATTTTCCCTGCTGTTGTCGATTGCAGGAATCATATAAAAAGCCGGACTTAAATGTTCTTCCATTTCCTTCGGAACATACTTGACTTCCAATGTAGTGTCCGGTGTCTCCGGGAATGCTTTTTCTATCCCATCCGACAATTTTTTCAGGATCAGTTCCGCTGTCCCCTGCTTCATATCTGCCGCAGATTCTTTCGCTTCTTCCACCTTTGCCCCCAGTACGCCCTCCATGGCAGTAATGTCATCTTCCATCTGTCTGCGTGTCAGTTCTTCCAACTGCACGATCGATTCCTTCGTTCCCACGGACTGATCCACCAACATCTGATAATATTCCTGCCCCTGTGGCAGCCCGCACAGACCTTCCTCATTTTTTCCTGTTCCTTTCAGTTCACGTACTGCTGCCATCAGCCTTTCATAAGCAGGACAGACCACTTCTTCTATAACCTGTGCATTTTTTTTCGTATACTCGCCCATCTCCTCTTCCGTAAATTTTCCGCTTTCCCGCATCCGCTCCACAAAAGTAGAATAGAGATAATTTCCGTTTCCCATATCCAGAAATGCCTGACATTGTTCTATCACTGCGTCTGCCAGTTTCTCTGACATAAAAAGTCCTTTCTCCGATTTTCCCCGCTCAAATGCAATTACTTCATCAAAATAAGTTCCTGTTGATCTCATCAGATCCAGGTATGTATCAGCATCCTCTTTTTCATAAAACCGGTATTCCGAAAGCACTACCGGAAGCTGGGTCTGCACACCGCTGACTGTACCAAGAGGTTCATCATACCACAAATACTCTGCACTTCTTTCTGCACTGTCTAAATAAGATTGCAGAACATCATAAGTGATCTGGTTTTCCACACTTAATTTATTTTTTTCAAAAGTTATCAACGCTTTCTCCATATTTTCCACACCGGCTTTCACCGCCTGTTCATCCGTGACCACTGTTCCGTAAACTGCAGGAGCGGATTCGATCCCATATTCCTGCGGATACTTTAATGTATAATGCAGACTGACTGCATTTGCCGATACTTCACTACAGAACACTTCCCTCGTATATGCTTCAAATCGTTCATCCTCACTGACTGAACTCCCTGCCTTCCCATTTTCATCTGCTATTTCTGCACAGCCGCCAAGTCCCAGCACAACTAAAAAAAGCCCTGCCACGCAGATCTTTCTCATCCTCTGCATGGTACAGCTCCTTTGTTCCTCTTTCTTTTCCCAGAATCTCATAGAACACTTCCGAACCATTTTCTTTCATTTTATGTATCGCCCTGGCCTCTTATTCCATCAGTCTTTGCATTGGTACATTACATATCTTCAAAAGAAATACATATATATCTACTAATTGCCCCATAATAGAAAGAGGACACCCCTTGCACATTCTTCTCTACATCTCCAACTACTTTATCCCATTTCTGATCCTTTCCATCATCATCTGTGGACTGACTGCAAAAATTGATGTCTATGAAACCTTTATCACCGGTGCAAAAAATGGCTGCCGTACCGTCATCCGGCTTGTCCCGACTCTGATCGGACTGATGACTGCAACGGGAATCCTCCGGGCATCCGGGTTTCTCGACGTGATTTCCTCTTTCATCGGAAAATTCACGAATTTGATCGGATTTCCCGGAGAACTTGTCCCTCTTTCCATTGTAAAAATGTTCTCGTCCTCTGCTGCCTCCGGTCTGCTTGTTGATCTCTATAAAACTTACGGAACTGATTCCCGGATCGGACTCATCGCCTCACTGTCCATGTCCTGTACCGAAACCATTTTTTACACTATGAGTGTCTACTTTATGACTGCCAGGATCCGCCATACCCGTTATACGCTTCCCGGAGCTGTTTTTGCAACCTTTGCCGGACTCGCCGCCAGCGTCCTGCTCGCAGGTTACTATTCCTGATTTTCATGATTCATAACTCCCAACACCGGTCAATCAACAACACATCCATTCAAAACCATTGTTTACATATTCCCTTTGTGCTAAAATTATGCTAACAAGATTTCTATGGATGGAGGCATGATGATGTCTGATATAATGTTTGAACACCTGACCAAAACTTATCCCAACGGATTCATCTCCGTTGATGATGTTACTTTAAAAATTCAGGACGGAGAATTTGTCGTATTTCATGGACCGAGCGGCTGTGGCAAGTCCACGATTCTTCGGATGATCGGCGGACTGGAAGATATCACATCAGGAAAGATCTATCTTGGTGATGAACTGCTTAATGATATTCTGCCACGCGACAGAAAGCTGGCCATGGCATTCCAGAATTATCTGCTTTATAAATATCTGAATGTCTATGAAAATATGGCTCTTGGTCTCCGGCTGCGAGATTTTCCGAGAAATGTCATCGACAACCGTGTCAACACTGCGGCACAATTCCTCGGAATCTCTGCTATTCTTCATGAAAAGATCAAAAATATTTCTGATGCAGAGAAGCAGCGGGTCGCACTTGGACGTGCAATCGTCTGCCACCCGAAAGTACTCCTTGTTGATGAGGATTTTGCACATCAGAACGATGATCGACGTCATGAGATGCTCAGCGACATCTTACGCATCAACAAAGAACTCGGTATAACCGTCCTGTATGTGACAAATGACCCTGAAGAAGCTCTCTCCCTGGATTCCCGCATTATTTTCATGAGAGATGGAAAGATTGAAGAAGACCGCAGAGTATAATAAAGCTGCATCCGCAGGAACATTCAGCCGGCTGATTATTCCAGCTCCTGAATCTTTCCTGCGGATGCAGCTTTTTACTCTTTTATCTTTTCAAGATAATTATAAACTTCCCGCTTCTGCATTCCCCGGTCTTTTGCGGTCTGCTTCATGGCATCTTTCCGGTTCATCCCCTGTGCGAGATAATGTTCCATATGCTCCTCAATGCTCATCTCTTCCCAACGTGCCTGTTCCTCCTGCCGCATCTCTTCTCTGCTGCGTCCCTCGATCACCAGCACACATTCCCCTTTCGGATCATTTGCTTCGTAATAAGCCACCGCTTCAGGGATGGTTGTCAGAAATGCAGTTTCATGCTTCTTCGTCAGCTCTCGGCAAACCGTGATCCGCCGCTCTCCCAGACGTTCAGCCAGCAGTTTTAATGTCTTCACCAGCCGGTGCGGAGCTTCATACATAACAATCGTTCTCGTCTCCGTCTCCAGCTCTGTCAGCACTGCCTCCCGCTCTTTTTTATCTGGCGGAAGAAACGCCTCAAATGCAAAACGTCTTGTCCCAAGTCCCGACATCGTCAACGCTGTCACGCATGCAGCCGGCCCCGGTACTGAACTGACTCTTACTCCTGCCTCATAGCACATCTTCACCAGCTCTTCCCCCGGGTCTGAAATTCCCGGAGTTCCTGCATCCGTGATCACAGCGATATTCATACCATCCAGCAGCTTCTCAACCAGCTTTTTTCCCTTTTCATACTTATTAAACTCATGATAACTCGTCATGGGAGTCTGTATCTCAAAATGGTTCAGCAGCTTGATACTATTCCGTGTATCTTCTGCTGCGATCAGATCAACTTCTTTCAGAACCCGGACTGCCCGGAACGTCATATCCTCCAGATTTCCAATCGGTGTCGCCACCAGGTATAAGATTCCTGCCATTTCAACCTCCTGTATGCCCATATCCATTCTCCATCCGCAGACCTCCATCCCTGGAGTACATGATCAGAGGCGGTTCGATCTTCACTCTCGGCTTCGCTCCCCGCATTCCTTCCACAAGCACCATCGTTGGCTCTTTATCAAGATACGGATGAACAAACTGAATCCTCTTTGGCTCAATCTTGTACTGACTCATCTTCGTCAGGATCTCCGTCAGCCGGAACGGTCGGTGGATCATATAAAATCTGCCCTTATCCTGCAAAAGACGCATACTCTCCCGCAAAATATCATCCAATGTACACAAGACTTCATGCCTTGCGATCGCCTTTCTGTCATCTGGATTCCTGAGTCCATGCTCTGCCAGCATATAAGGTGGATTCGTCGTGATCACATCAAAAAAAGCCGGTTTGAAAATTGTTGCGGCCTCCTTTATATCTCCGGTCACAATCTCCACTCTGTCCTCCAAGTGATTATAACGGACACTTCTCTGTGCCATCTCAGCCGTATCTGCCTGAATCTCCAGTCCGGTAAAATGCTTTCCCTCTGTCTTTCCAGCCAAAAGAACAGGGATAATTCCATTCCCTGTTCCCATATCAAGTACCGTTTCTCCCTGACGCACCTTTGCAAAGTCTGAAAGAAGAACCGCATCCACACCAAAGCAGAACTTGTCCGGATCCTGGATCAGTCCCAGACCACCAAGCTGAAGATCATCTAACCTCTCGCCCTGCTTTAACAGATTACTTTCCATTTTCTTTTGAATCTCCATCTTTCTTAGGATTTTTCTTTTTCCTGCGAGGACGGAACTTCAGATCTGTCGCTTTATACTCCCGGATCTCTTTCTCATCATCCTCCAGATTTACGACCACTTTCACCAGTCCACGCAGAACACTTAAGGACTGCACAACTCCCGTAAGTCCATCTGAAGTTGTCACCATATCTCCCACAGACGGAAGCTGGCTGTTCAAAACCTCATACGTTTCCTCCTCGTTCGTCAGACAGCACATCAAACGGCCACAGACACCTGATATCTTTGTCGGATTCAGAGAAAGATTCTGTTCCTTTGCCATTTTGATAGAAACCGCTGCAAATTCAGTCAGATAGGTGCTGCAACAAAGCGGACGACCACAGATTCCCAGTCCACCACGGATCTTCGTCTCATCACGCACGCCAATCTGCCTCAGTTCAATCCTTGTCCTGAATACAGCCGCCAGATCTTTCACCAGCTCACGGAAATCAATCCTTCCGTCTGCCGTAAAATAAAAAAGTACTTTATTATTATCAAATGTATACTCTGCATCGATCAGCTTCATGTCCAGATTATGCTTCCGAATCTTTTCCTGACAGATCTTAAATGCCTCTTTTTCTTTCTGATGATTCTCTTCGACAGTCCGCTTATCCTCGTCCGTTGCAATTCGGATTACCGACTTCAATGGCTGAACAACCGAATCGTCACTTACCTCCTTCGGACCGCTCACAACCCGCCCGTACTCCACACCCCGGGCAGTTTCTACAATGACATGGTCACCCTGCTTCACAGCAAACTGTCCCGGTGAAAAGAAATAAATCTTTCCCGCAGTACGAAACCTAACGCCTATTACATTTATCATACTAATTAATTCTCCTTTATTGTCAGTAACAGCAGCTCGATCACCAGCTCGAAGTTTACATTTGCTTTCATTCGTGCCTTCGCCGTCTCAAGTGCCTCAAGTATTTTTTCAATTCCCTCATAAGAGCTCTTGCTGGCACGGGCTTTGATATAACGAAGCTGATCCGAAAATACGACCCGGTCCACATTCTTCGTCGCTTTATAAATCAGTACATCTCTGTACCATATTGCCATCATATCAAGATAATCATTGATCTCCAGCTTATAAGTCATGCACTTTTTCACTGCATCCATCAATTCAGGGACATCCATCTCGTCAATATTTCTCAGTAAATGAACGACCTCTTCTTTGATCTCATTAAAATAATCTGAATTGGCAAGCATGATTGCTTTTCCCATATTTCCCTGTGCAAATGCCACACATACATCCGCTTTATAATCTGGGATCTCCATCTGCTCCATCAGATACTTCTTCACAAGCTGATCCTTGATATTTCTCAGCTTCATCATAACACATCTCGAACGGATCGTTGGCAGCAGCACCTCTGCATTTTCTGTCAGCAGCATGATAACCGCATACTCCGGTGGCTCTTCAATCGTCTTCAAAAGAGCATTCTGTGCCTGTACGCTCATCAGATCCGCTTCTGGGATGATATAAATTTTATACTTACTGCTGTAAGGCTTGATTACAATATCATTATTAACCTGCTGTCTGATATCATCAACACTGATCGTGGTTGGCTTCTCATGTGACACACGGACAATATCCGGCTGATTTCCATGCAATGCCTGCTTACAGGACTGGCATTTTCCACATGCCTCTCCGTTCTCATCACGATCCTGACACTGCAGACTCATAGCAAAAAGATTCGCCAGAAGCTTCTTTCCCGAACCACGTTCACCATTCAATATATACGCATGGGAAACCGCATCCGCCTGGACCGCACTCTCAATATACTTGATTATATTCTTATGTCCTACTACATCTTTAAAACTACTCATTTCTATCACCTGCCACACATAAAATTATACACTTTCAGTATACCACAATCTTATAGGAAGTCACACCCCCTAATTTCCCTTTCAATGGCTTCGATGCACTCCTCCAGATCCACATTCTGAAATCTTTTTTCTATCCCTGCTGCTCTCAGATTTTCCTCAGAAAAATCTTTTGAATCCGCCAGAAACCGTCGGCACAATTCATCATACCTGGGCTGACTCTGTCTCTTTTCCCGCTCTAATGCCCTTGTCAACCGCAGTCCGTCTTCTACTTCAATATAAAGAGGAACCAGACTTTCTGCTCCAAAATACTCTTTCATTGCCCGATAGGATTCAAGCGTCCCAATCACCAGATAATCCTCCTGTCTCAGATTGATCTGTCCGTCGTCCGCTGTAAAATAACTCCATACCCCATACTGCGTATGGTAAGATCTTTCCTCGATCAACTGCCCCTGCTTCCTGAATTGCTGCAATTTTTCTTCATCTGTGAAAAAATATTCTACACCATCACATTCTCCTTCTCTTCTCGGACGTGTTGTATACAATACAATCCTTTTCATTTTGGGAAATCCTTGAAGCAGTTCTTTATAAATCGTATCTTTTCCGGAAGAACTCTTACCCATCAGGTAAAATATCTTACCCATTTTTCAAAACCTCCAGTCTGTCCTTTTTCTTCGTTCCTTCAATGGTAAAACCATTCTTCTCATAATCCAGAATCTGCTGCACAGCTTCTTCCGAAACTCTCTCTCCCGGTACAACAATCGGAATACCCGGTGGATATAAATAAACAAATTCCAATGAAACCTTCCCCGCAGCTTCCTGCCATGGAACAGCCAGTCCTTTTCGTCCTTTCACCTTTGCACTTTCCACTACTCTTTCTGCCGGAATAAGCGGATGCCTGCAAAATCCCGGATCTTTTTTCATCGTAGCTGCATCCATTTTTCTATTTCCTGATAGTACTTCATCCAGGTTCTTATCCTGTTTCCTGTTCCCCTGCAGTACTTCATCCAATCTCTTATCTAAATTCCTTAGTGCATTGAGCAGCCGGTTCATTCCTTCCTGCGTATCTCCCGGTCCGGTCATTGCAATCACATAAGAACCCGCTGCCATCTCCATCTGTAAATGATCGTTTTCCAAAAGGATTTCCTGCAATTCTTTGCCACTCATTCTTCCCCTCGCAGAAATCACAATCTTAGAAGCATCATACTGCATCGTTTCCAGTAATTGAAGATTCTTCAGTTTTCCAATTTCCTTTCTTAACTGGCAGAGCATTTCCACATAAGGTTTAAAAACCTTTTCCCTTTCCTCGTCGACCAGTCGGATACATTCATCAATCGAAGCCATTAAAATATAAGAAGGGCTGCTGCTCTGAAGCATATGAAGATATCGTCTCACACTATCTCGATCTACAAGCTTTCCATTCATGTGCAGCAGTGCCGTCTGCGTCAGTGACGGAAGTGTCTTGTGAAGACTGTGGATCACTATATCGGCTCCTCTTACATTTGCATTTTGGGGAAAATACTCATGAAATCCGAAATGAGCCCCATGTGCTTCATCCACAATCAGCGGAATCCCATACTTATGAACCACTTCACTGATCCGCTCAATATCCGATACCACACCATCATAAGTCGGTGAAGTGATCACTACCGCCTTTATTCCGGCTTCCCGGTTCATCCCCCTGTCCTTTTCCAGGATCTGTTCTATTTTTTCTACCCGGATCTCTCCATTAAGATCTGTAGTTTCGTCAAATTCAGGATAAACATACTCCGGAATCAACCCATTTAAGTCTACTGCATTGTAAACAGATTTATGACAATTTCTCGCCATCAAAATCCTGTCTCCGTATCCGGTACATCCAAGTACTGCACTCAAAAGTCCCACAGTACTTCCATTTACCAGATAATGCGTTTCCTCTGCGTGAAAAACTTCTGCCGCATACTCCTGCAAGTTTATAAAAAGATCTTCTGCATGATGCAGATCATCAAATCCTTCAATTTCCGTAATATCAATTTCATAAGGAAGTTTCTCTGCTCCAGTGATCTGTTGTCGCTTATGTCCGGGCATATGAAATCCATAATAATCTGATACACTGTACTTTACTAATTTATCATATAAATGTTCCATATAAACCTCTTACTTTCCTAATAAAAAAACCAGCAAACTCAACAGTTTACTGGTCCTAAGTGAGCGTGCGGGGATTCGAACCCCGGACAACTTGATTAAAAGTCAAGTGCTCTACCACCTGAG
>ERZ835109.667-NODE-667-length-36781-cov-16.492049_pt1 | contig 36781 bp, 29 predicted proteins | sample MGYA00519946_ERZ835109 | MGnify/ENA primary metagenome ERZ835109 (study PRJEB31850, sample SAMEA3708771) | human gut metagenome | biome: human gut; feature: human-associated habitat; material: faeces | place: China | collected 2014 ...
AGCCTTAGCGGCTGACGACTTGATTATTTTACCACAGAAGTGATTTTTTGTCAAGTACTTTTTTTCAGAAGCTTTTCGATCTTTTCGAACTTGTGGCTCGTTTTTCAACGTATCCATATTGGTTCTTTCGCTTTGCTTCTGCCGCTTTCAGAAGTCATTCTTTCCGGCGGCCCTTGGCGCTCAAGTATAATACCACATCCCCAGCCTTCTGTCAACACTTTTTTGCATCTTTTTTGAGTTTTTTCTATATTTCGCAAAATGAGTGCTTCCGGGCAGGTTTTGAACCCCTCCGAAATGGCCACGGCCATTTCGTCTCCCCTTTGCCAAGGGGAGAGCCCTTGCAGTTTCCGGGGCGGTGTTATATTATATAATTACATTATAGAGCGGAGGAGGCCCCGACCATGATCCTTACGGTCAACATCGGCAACACACACATCACGATTGCCGGCTACGAACACGACACCCTGCAGTTCAGCGGGCGGCTGCATTCCAGCCCGGCCGCAACGGTGGACGAATACGCCATGAACCTGCTGAATCTGCTCTCCTTATATCAGGTTGCCCCCGAGCGGATCGAGGGCGGCATTCTGGGCAGTGTGGTGCCCGCACTGACAGGCCGGGTATTGGGTGCGCTGCGGATGCTCTGCTCTGCCCGCTTCCTGACCGTTGGCCCCGGCCTGAAAAGCGGCATCAAGCTGCGGTTGGACAACCCTGCCCAGCTGGGCGCAGAGCTGCTATGCGGTGCTGTGGCCGCACTGGAAGAGGGGCCCGGACCGCTGGCGGTCATCTCGGCAGATACCGCCATCTCCATTATGGCAGTCAACGGCAAACAGGAACTGGTGGGCGGTGTCATTCTGCCCGGGCCGCAGCTCTCCCTTTCCGCGCTGGTGCAAAAAACTGCCCAGCTGCCCCAGATCGACCTCTCCGCTCCAGCTTCCTCCTCGATCTTGGGCAAGAACACCTCCGCCTGCTTACAGAACGGTTTTGTGCTGGGCACCGCCGGGCTGCTGGATGGGCTGGCCGAGCGTTTTCAGGCAGAGCTGGGCCCGGATATCCGCTTTTATGCCACCGGCAACCTGCCCCGCACCATCCGGGAAGCCTGCCGCACACCGATTGAATACCGCGAGTATCTGATCACGGACGGCCTGTACCGCATCTGGCAGAAAAATCGGAAAGGGTAATATCAAAATCAAAAGGAGTCCTACACCATGAATTCCAAACTCGTATCTCTGTTCTGCTGTCTAATCATGCTCGTGAGCTTTTCCGGCTGTACCAAGGTCACACAGCTTGTAAAAGACAATCAACCAACCAAAGCGGAACTGCTCGCAGAAATCAACGAAGAGCATCAGCGTTGGGAAGCGGCTCCTGCCGCCGACCCGACACCCTATCTGCGGCATTACGATGACCCCGCCGATGCACAGAAATATTTTGATTACGTCACCGATACCTACAGCGAATACGATGCCGCCAAAGAATTAAGTCTGGAAGAAGCCGAAGAAGATGTGAACTATCTCTTCGATGCCTTCTATTATGATTTTGCCTTCTATGACTATTTTGGCGGGCACACTGTATTCGATCAGGCAAAAGCAGAGATTTTACAAGAGCTTCAAGCAAAAGACAACCTGACCTGCAAAGACTTACAGGAGGTTTTGGTGAAACACCTCACCTTTATCAAGGACGGCCATTTCAATATCAATCACAACTTCCCGGCAGAAAAGGAGATCCCCTTCTTTTTCCGGCAGGTGATGTTCGTTAAAACCGACAGCGGATATCAGGATTCCAACGGTAAGACGGTCGTATCGGTAGACGGCCATCCAGACTTGGATGCACTGTTCAAACGCTCTATTTCCAAAGAAGGATATCTTGTGTACTATCCTGTGCTGCTGAAAAAAGCAAAATTTGATGGAACCGAGTGGGACAAGCATGTGTGCGACGAGCAATTGACCGTGCACTATGCCGATGGCAGTACGGATGTATTGACGGCAGACACTTGGAGCCAGTATTACAAAGATCTCCCCAAAGGGCAGAATACCGATCTTCGCCAGACAGATGGAATCCCGGTGTTCCAGTTCAACAGCTTTGATGGCTCTTTCCTGCAGGAGGTCAATGCTGCGGCGGCACAAATGAGTGATGCTGCGATTTCCATGCTGGATCTGCGCTCCAATGTCGGCGGATATGAAGAAGTAGCTCATCAGTGGATCACCCGATACAGCCGCCAGCGTGTACAGGGCAATGGAGTCCGCTATGACGTTGTTAATCCGGTATCCGTAGCGATAGCTCATCGGTGGCAAACGCACGACAACATTCTGATTCTTTTAAGCGGAAAATGCTCTGCCTCTTCTGCAGAAATCACAATGGACCTTGCCTATAATCTGGAAAACAGCCTGATCATCGGAGAAAACACAAATGGATGTATGATCGGAAATGGTGGGCATGTGGAACTGCCGAACAGCAAATGCTCGGTTATAATGACATCCGTATGTGTCTATCTGCTGCCGGAGGGTGCAGATTATTTTGAAGAAATGCGTGGCCTTTCTCCGGATATCTGGGTCCCGGCCAAAGAAGCCGAGACGCTGGCGGCAAAACTGATGGAGAATCTAAAGTAAAACTCTGGCCCGCCCGGCCACAAAGAAAAATCCCCGGCACACTTTTGTGTACCGGGGATTTTATTAACACATGCGACCGGGAGGATTCGAACCTCTGGCCTTCCGGGTCGGAGCCGAACGCTCTATCCAGCTGAGCTACGATCGCACATTACTGGCAAACCAGTGTAATGTAGTATAGCACAGCCGGAGGCAAAAATCAAGCCGTCTGGCAGCTCTGTATCCGGATTCCGTGCCCGATCCCGCGCCAGCAAGACGCTGATGCATTCTGTTCTTCCTTTTTGAAGAATTCATCTTGCAAAAGTGTGCGCATCTCTTATAATAGGTGTTGTGCCCCGGTGTGCGCGGGCACGGTTTAGGACCGGAAAAGGAAAAAGAGAACATGAAATCTAGCACAAGATCCCTGACAGAAGGCCCGCTGGCAAAGCAGATCCTTCTGGTCAGCCTGCCGCTGGCATTATCCAATCTGCTGCAGGTCTTATTCAACATGTCGGACGTGGCGGTGGTGGGGCGGTTTGCGGGCTCCACAGCGCTGGGCGCGGTGGGCTCCACCAGCATCTTTGTCACACTGTTCACCGGCTTTCTCATCGGCCTGGGCAACGGCATCAACGTGCTGGTGGCCCGCTTCTACGGAGCCAGACACCCGAACGATGTCCACGACACCGTCCACTCGGCCCTGATCGTCAGCCTGATCGCAGGCGTGATCCTGCTGGTTGTGGGCCTGCTGGGCTCCCCTGCCATGCTGCGGCTGCTGAACACCAAGGAGGACCTGCTGCCGGGTGCGATCCTCTACCTGCGGGTGTATTTTCTGGGTATGCCGGCACTGGCTCTGTACAATTTCGGCAACGCCGTGTTCAGCGCCATCGGTGAGACCAAAAAGCCGCTGTACATCCTGAGCTTTGCCGGTGTGCTGAATATCCTTCTGAATCTGTTCTTTGTCATCGTCTGCAACCTGGACGTGGCAGGCGTGGCGCTGGCCAGTGCCATTTCCCAGTGTGTTTCTGCCGGGCTCATCCTCCACGCCCTGACCAGGGTGCAGGACTGCTACGCCCTCCATTTCAAGGAAGCAAAGCTCGACCCCGCCATGACCAAAAGCATTCTGGCGCTGGGCCTGCCCGCCGGGTTCCAGAACGCCATTTTCGCCATCGCCAACCTGTTCATCCAGGCCGGTGTCAACTCCTTTGATTCCCTCATGGTCAAGGGCAACAGCGCCGCCGCAAACGCTGACCCGCTCATCTACGACTGCATGGCCGCCTTCTACATGGCCTGTGCCAGCTTTATGAGCCAGAACTACGGCGCAGGCAAGCCCGACCGTGTCAAGAAAAGCTACTTCATCTCGCTGGCCTATTCCTTCGGCGTGGGTCTGGCGCTGGGCGGCGGCCTGTTCCTGTTCGGGCGGCAGTTCCTCGCCCTTTTCACCACCGAAAGCGCCGTCATCGATGCCGGTATGAAGCGTGTGGGTGTCATGGCGCTGGCCTACTGCATTTCCGCCTTTATGGACTGCACCATTGCCGCTTCCCGCGGTCTGGGCAAGACCGTGGTGCCCACTGTCATCGTCATCATGGGTTCCTGTGTGTTCCGGGTGATCTGGGTATACACCATCTTCGCCCACTTCCACACCATCCCCTCGCTCTACCTGCTCTACCCCTGCTCCTGGGCTCTGACCGCCATTGCGGAGATCCTCTATTTCATCCGCTGCTACAAGCAGGCCATGAAGATCTTCCGGGAGCCGATTCCCTCTTCGCTGTAAAACAAAAAGATGGATGTCATGCGGCATCCATCTTTTTTGTTTTTTCTGTTACACCTTGACTTCCCCGGCCAGGACCCGCTTGTAGTCCTCATAGTTGCGGGCCAGCAGGGCGGGCGTATCCAGCCCGTAGGGACACTTGGCCTTGCACTGGTTGCAGTGCAGGCAGCCCTCGATCTTCTTCATCTTGGCCTGCCCGGCAGGGCTCAGATGCTCTGCCGAGGGCGAGCGCCGGAGCAGCAGGCTCATGCGGGCGCAGTTGTTGATCTCGATGCCAGCCGGGCAGGGCATACAGTAGCCGCAGCCGCGGCAGAACTCACCGCACAGCTCCTCCCGGTCGTGGGCGATGACCGCAGACAGCTCTGCGTCCATCCGGGGCGGGTTATCAATGTAGGAGAGAAACTCGTCCAGCTCCTTTTCCCGCTGAACGCCCCAGATGGGCAGAACGCCCTCAAACTGCGCTTCAAAGGCATAGGCGGCGGCGCTGTTGGTAATGAGGCCGCCGGACAGGCCCTTCATGGCGATAAAGCCCATCTCATGTTCTTTGCACAGCTGCACCAGCTCCAGCTCCTGCTCACCGGAAATATAGCTGAACGGAAACTGCAGGGTCTCATACAGGCCGCTCTCAATGGCTTCCTTGGCCACGGACAGGCGGTGGTTGGTGATACCGATGTGTCGGATCATCCCCTTTTCCCTGGCCTCCAGCGCTGCTTCGTACAGACCGGAGCCGTCACCGGGCTTGGGGCAGAAGGACGGGTTGTGGAACTGGTAGATGTCCACATAGTCGGTGCGCAGATTGTTCAGGGAGGTGTGCAGGTCCTTCCAGAACTCCTCCGCGTTCTGGGCGGCGGTCTTGGTGGCGATGTAGACCTCGGAGCGGATGCCGTCAAAGGCTTCGCCCAGCTTCACCTCGCTGTCGGTGTAGGCGCGGGCGGTATCAAAGAAGCGGATGCCCGCCTTGTAAGCCTTGCGGGCCAGAAAGACCGCGTCCTCCCGGGAAATGCGCTGGATGGGCAGGGCACCAAAGCCGTTTTTGTTCACGGTGATACCGGTGCGCCCCAATGTGACCATATCCATAGGGAACCTCCTGTTTTTTCCAAAAATACTCTCTGTGCTCATTATAAGACGAAGCGCCCCACAACGCAAGAAAAACCCTCTCCATCAAAGCGTGGCAGTGCACAGCGATGACAGAGAGGGTCAGTTTTACTGATAATCGTGGTTCAGGAACAGTGCTTTGATGGCGACGATCTCGTCGTACTCCTCCTGCTCCACCTGCACATCCGCATTGACGGCCTGCAGGCGGGCCTTGACGGCATCCAGCGCCTCGGCGGTGGTCACGGCCTGACCTTCCTCCACGGCATCGATCATCCGCTTGAGGACGATCGGGTGGGCATAACAGCTGGGCACCGGGAAGCTGCCGTTGGGGTAGTGCTTCACATACTCCGCCATGGCGGCATCGGCCTGATCGGCCCGCTTCATAATGGCGCTGTTGTTATTGTGCGCCGTGGGCAGCATGTTATAGCTGGAAAAGAGGAAGATGGCTGCAAAGCCGAACAGCGCAAAGTACACGCCGTAGCTGCCGGTGTGGGTGAACACCGCGTACAGGCCATAGGCTGCAGCGGCCGTGCCGAACAGGAAGATGGCAAGGGCCACATAGCGGTAGACCGGCTTGCTCTTGAGCTGGGCGCGCTTGCGGCGCTGGGCAGCACTGAGCTCATTGGAAAGCTCGGGCTTTGCGTCCAGATACTCCTTTGCCCTGCGCAGGACCGTCACGGTGTGTTTGGCATCGTCAGACAGCTCCGGCAGCTTGCGGGCGGCCTTTTCCTCAGCCTTTTTCTGCAGCGCCTGCTCCCCGGCGGCACTCAGCAGCCGGATCTGGGGCTGCTGCTTTGCCAGCAGCTCCAGCAGGGCATCCACGTCCCGCTCATCCTTGAAGTTGCACTGCTTCTGTTTGCCGCCGTCGTACTCCACCACAAGGTAAGCCATGGAGGCAAACATTCCCTTGCCGGTAAAGCCGCCCGCACTCATGGCCACCCGCTTGAACACGCGGGTGATGCTGGTGTAGGGCAGGTAGTAGCGGCGGTCGATGTAAAAGCTGTTCAGATACAGGGCTTTTTTGCCCACGCCGCAGGGGCCGATCTTTTTGCAGGCTTTCCGGTCAGCCGCCAACTCGGCGGGGTCGAGCCTGGCAAGGCCCAATTGTGCAGGTTTGAAGAGCATAATGTTCATCCCTCTTTTGCGTTTTTGTTTGTACCCATTTTCCCACTCCGGCAAAGAAAATGCAAGGCCCAGCCCGCACTCTTAGCCAAAAAACAGGAAACCGGCCGCTGAGCTGACAGCGGCCGGTTTGTTTTACTGAGAAATTGCCGCTATGAATGGGTTATGCGGCTTTCTTCTCGGTGTTCTTCTTGGTTGCATAGATGAACAGTGCCAGCATGGCAATTGCGAAGACGATGCCGATGGGATATGCAACTGCGGTGTTGTAAGCCACCAGCTTGCCGTCTGCATAGGTGTTGATCATCTTGCCCAGGCACTCAGGAGCCAGCACGAAGTAGGTGCAGGACACAGCGCTCATAAAGGTAGCGGGCACTGCGGTGATCCAGTAGTTCTTCTTCTCCTTGAACAGGTACATGGAAGCAGCCCACAGAACGATCATGGCCAGCGTCTGGTTGGTCCAGCTGAAGTAACGCCAGATCACAGTGTAGTTGATGAAGCCCAGTGCATTGCCGATGCCCAGGAATGCGCCCACGCCCAGAACGGGAACGCAGAGCTTCAGGCGGTTGCCGTAGCTGTCCTGATCCAGCTTGAGCCAGTCGGCCAGGGTCAGACGAGCGGAACGGAACGCGGTATCACCAGAGGTGATGGGGCAGATGACGACACCGATCATAGCCAGTGCGATGCCCACGCCGCCCATGGTCTTGGAGCAGACATCATAGATAGCGGCAGACTGACCTGCGCTCAGAGCCTCGGCCAGACCGGCCATCTTGCCGTCGGTGATGGTGTACAGTGCGCAGCCTGCAGCGGCCCAGATCAGAGCGATAACGCCCTCGCAGACCATGGCACCGTAGAACACGAAGTGGCCCTGCTTCTCACTCTTCATGCAGCGGGCCATCAGAGGCGACTGAGTGGAGTGGAAGCCGGAGATTGCACCACAGGCAACGGTGATGAACATGAAGCTCCAGATGGGAGTGTTGGAGGGGTGCATATTGCTGAAGTTTGCCCAGATCTCGGGGATGGTGTAGGCGGGGTTGGTGAAGATACCAAAGATAACGCCCACTGCCATGATGATCAGGCAGATGCCGAACACGGGGTAGATCTTACCGATGATGGCATCAATGGAGATAAAGGTTGCGATGAAGTAGTACACCAGAATGATGATCAGCCAGAACAGAGTGGTGGTCAGCACGCCGGACATACCGCCGTTCTTGCACAGGGTAACGATCAGGCCTGCGGGGCCGACTGCGAACACGGTACCGACCATGATCAGCAGCACAACAGAGAACACACGCATGATGTTCTGCATCACAGGGCCAAGGTACTTGCCGGTGACCTCTGCGATGGAAGCGCCATCATTGCGCTCGCTCATCATGCCGGAGAAGTAGTCATGCACGCCGCCGGCAAAGATGGTGCCGAAGGTGATCCACAGGAACACCACGGGGCCCCACAGAGCACCCTGCAGTGCACCAAAAATGGGTCCCAGACCTGCAATGTTCAGCAGCTGGACGAGGAACAGCTTCCACTGGGGCATCACAACGTAGTCAACGCCATCGTTGATGCGCACAGCAGGAGTTTCGCGGTCGTCCGGTCCGAACGTATTGTCAACGATCTTGCCATAGACAAAGTAGCCGATGATCAGGAGCGCCAGACAGAGTAAGAAACTAATCATACCAGAAACCTCCTTTTATTGTCCGTGCCCGGAGCCCCATTCTGCCCCGTCACGGCCATTCCTTGGCCCTATGTTAACACAATCTTCATAAATCTGGTAATATCCTTCCAGAATGGCCCTTATATCAAAAACTATATAAGTCAGTCCTTCCCGGGAATTCCGGAAAAGATTTTTTAACGTATCCTCGGCAAAACTTTTTTGCCGAAATCGTTTCAGCGGGTGTTTTTCCGTTTTCAGTGCACCCTGCCAAACTTTTTGGCATATTTTTGTGCACCTTGTCTGCATTCCCGTTCTTTTTGCCGCAATTCGTCGTTTCTCTGCACAAGCAAAAACCGCCTGCCGGACGGCCCGGCAGACGGCTTTTGCGGTTGTGAATGGGTATCGGGATGGATGAAGAGGGGGAAATGTCAATTATGCAGTCTTTTTCACTGTCTGCTTTTTGGTCGCATAGATGAACAGCGCCAGCATGGCGATCGCAAAGAGGATGCCCACCGGGTAAGCAACTGCGGTGTTATAGACGGTAGCGCCCTCGGCAGTCTTACGGTTCAGCAGGCCGCCCAGGCACTCGGGAGCCAGCACGAAGTAAGTAGAGGACACGGCACTCATAAAGGTAGCAGGCACTGCAGTGATCCAGTAGTTCTTCTTCTCCTTGAACAGGTACATGGAAGCGGCCCACAGAACGATCATGGCCAGTGTCTGGTTGGTCCAGCTGAAGTAGCGCCAGATCACGGTGTAGTTGATGAAGCCCAGCGCGTTGCCGATGCCCAGGAAAGCGCCCACGCCCAGCACGGGGATGCAGAGCTTCAGGCGGTTGCCGTAGCTGTCCTGATCGATCTTGAACCAGTCGGCCAGGGTCAGGCGGGCAGAACGGAAGGCGGTATCGCCGGAGGTGATGGGGCAGACGACCACGCCGATCATGGCCAGTGCGATGCCCACGCCGCCCATGGTCTTGGAGCAGACATCATAGATGGCCTTGGACTGACCCATTGCCAGTGCCTGTGCCAGACCGGTGTTCAGGCCATCAGTGACCTCGTACAGAGAGCAGCCTGCAGCGGCCCAGATCAGGGCAATGACACCCTCGCAGACCATGGCACCGTAGAACACGAAGTGGCCCTGCTTCTCACTCTTCATGCAGCGGGCCATCAGAGGCGACTGGGTGGAGTGGAAGCCGGAAATTGCGCCGCAGGCAACCGTGATGAACATGAAGCTCCAGATGGGCGTGCCAGACGGGTGCATGCTGCCGAAGTGATCCCAGATCTCGGGGATGGTATAGGCGGGGTTGGTGAAGATGCCAAAGATGACACCGATGGCCATGATGATGAGGCAGATGCCGAACACGGGGTAGATCTTGCCGATGACCGCATCAATAGAGATAAAGGTCGCGATGAAGTAGTAGGTCAGAATGATGACCAGCCAGAACAGCAGCGAGGTCATCACGCCGGATGCACCGCTCTGGCTGCACAGCTCAACGATCAGACCGGCAGGGCCGACGGCGAACACGGTGCCCACCATGATCAGCAGCACAACAGAGAACACACGCATCACGTTCTGCATCACGGGGCCTAAGTATTTGCCGGTGATCTCCGCGATGGAAGCACCGTCGTTGCGCTCACTCATCATGCCGGAGAAGTAGTCATGCACACCACCGGCAAAGATGGTGCCGAAGGTGATCCACAGGAACACCACGGGGCCCCACAGAGCACCCTGCAGTGCACCAAAAATGGGTCCCAGACCTGCAATGTTCAGCAGCTGGACGAGGAACAGCTTCCACTGGGGCATCACGACATAGTCCACGCCGTCGTTGATGCGCACAGCAGGCGTTTCACGGTCGTCCGGGCCGAAGGTATTGTCCACGATCTTGCCATAGACGAAGTATCCGCCTACCAGGATCGCAAGACAGAGCAGGAAACTAATCATACCAGAAACCTCCTTTTTGCCCCTGCCGGCCGCGGCCCCATTCTGCCGCATACCCGGGGCTCTTTTCTGGCCTCATGGTAGCACACTTTTTTCCAGCGGAGAAATATCTTTCCGGCATAGGGCCATATCGTTTTCGATATGGCTGCAAAGAATTTTTGCCGCTTTTCCGTTTATTTTTTGACCATTTATCAGCAAAAATAAAACCGGGCGCTTATTTTCGCCCGGTTTTGCATCCATTTATTGGTTTTTCTGTCAATTCTGAAGGGAGCAACCTTTGCCGTGCCTTAGCCGGAAAGCTCCTTTATTTCACGGTGGAAGCCGCTTCCTTGTGGAGCAGATCCACAAAGGCCTGCTCCTCGGGGCGCAGGCGGCCCTTGTCCGGGTAGACCAGCACATCCCGCATCTGCTGGCGCTGGGCCGGGCACCTTTTCAGCACCAGATGGTACTGCTCCAGTGCCCTGCGGGGCATGGGCGATGCCCACATGTAAGCCGTGGGCAGCCGCTGCAGGATCGAGAACTGGCTGCACCGCTCATACACATGGATACGGCGTTCCGGGTTGACATGCCAGCGCACACCATCGCCGCCCTCCTCGCCGGGCAGCTGGAAATCATCGTGGAGGATCTCCATATACTTGTCCAGCTCAGACAGGTCGCGGATCTCCTTCCGGGCCAGCGGGCCGTCCCGGTTGGTCAGCAGGCTGTATTCAAAATCCATAATGGGTTCCATTTTCAGGCCCCGCCGGGCGCAGTAATGGGTATAGTGCTCGTCATCCTCCACGGCGTACCGCAGCAGAGCCAGATGATACCCCTGCCGCAGGACATGATCCAGTGCCTCCATGGAGCCGCCCTCCCGGATGTGGATGTGGAGCCGCTCAATGGATGCTGCCCGCTCCAGATAATCCACCGCCGCATAGGAGGCATAGGTGGCGTGGGGGATCATTACCCGCAGTTCGGCGCAGCGCTCCTGCTCCTCCTGCACGCTCCGGTCCAGCCGGTCCACCTCCCGCAGCACCCGCTCGGCCTGCTCGATGAAGTGCCGCCCCTGCTCCGTGGGGATCATGCCGGTGGATGACCGCTCAAAAATGCGGAGATGGTATTCTTCTTCCAGATTTTTCAGCGCCTTGCTCACATTGGGCTGAGCGGCATACAGCCGCTTTGCCGCCGCACTCACAGATCCGCATTCCATGATGGCGACGAGATACCGCAGTTCTGTAATGTTCAACTTCTTCTCTCCTTTTGGCGTTTTTATCCCTTGCGCCTAGTTTATCAGGCGGCACACGGGGCTGTCAAGCGTTGACGGGGCCCCGCTGCCGTTTTATAATGTAAGAAACAATCTGCCCGAAAGAGGTCGAAGAGGATGGAAGAAAAAAACTACCGCGTTCTGCGCATTGAGGAGCAGCTTTATGGCTGCGAGGAGCTGCCCGAGGGCCAGCCCGTGCTCTGTGATGTCCTGCTGGAGGCTGCCGACGGCACGCAACGGGTTCTCCCCTACCCGGATGCCGAACTGACCCGGCTGGACATCAACGAGGGCAGCACCGTCACCCTGCGGGATCACAGGCTGGCCAAGGCGGTGCACAAGGTCTATTTCACCCGCCACGGCGAGACCGTGTGGAACGTGGAAAACAAGATCTGCGGCATGACCGACAGCCCCCTGACCGAAAAAGGCCGCGCCCAGGCCCGGGAGCTGGGCGAAAAGCTCCGGACCAGCGGCCTCCGGATCGATGAGATCCTGCACTCTCCCCTGTCCCGCGCCGCCGACACCGCCCGGGCCATTGCAGAGGCCACCGGCATTCCTGCCCGGTGTGAGCCCCGGCTCCGGGAGCAGTGCTTTGGCCGCTACGAGGGCACGCCCCGGGACGGCGAAGAGTTCCGCATCTCCAAGACCCACTTTGCCGACCGCTACTCCGGCGGCGAGAGCATGATGCAGCTGGCCCATCGCATCTACAACCTGCTGGACGAGCTCCGGGCCGACACCGACAAGACCTACCTGCTGGTGGCCCACAACGGCATTGCCCGGGTGGTGCAGTCCTATTTTTACGATATGACCAACGAGGAGTACGCGGCGGCAGGCATCAAAAACTGCGAGTTCGTGGAATTTACTTTTAATAAATAAAGCACTTTCATCTCAACGCTCAGAAAATAGTAAATTTTTTATGCAGCTATTGACTTTTTTTCAAATTCGCATATACTGAAAGTGGACAATGGATTGGTTACGAGATTCATAATGTCACCAAAAGCGAACCCCTTCAGAGGTGGACACTCTGAAGGGGTTCTTTTGTGCTTGCTGACCCTTAGATCCAGTCGTCAAGCCACTTGCAGATGTAGCGGACAATTACACCTGCTGCGACGGCTACAACCAAATCGGTTACGAGATTATACATAATGTCACCTCCCATCTGTTGCCAGAATGGAAAGGGGCAGCGCAAACAGTATAACACATGTTTCGACAAAAACAAAGCGGCCTCCCGTATCTGTGCGGAAAGCCACTTTGTTCTTCATTATCCTTATTCTGCCTTGCGGTAATGGAACTGCTGGTCTCTGGTGATGAACAGGCCGATGCTGACCAGCAGAGCGGCCAGCTCGGCGGCAGTCACGGCCAACCAGATGCCGTCAATGCCCAGCAGGAGCGGCAGCAGCAGAACCGCCGCCACCTGGAACAGCAGGGTGCGCAGGAACGAGATGAGCGCACTGGTCACACCGTCGCCCAGGGCCGTGAAGAAGGAGGACGCATAGACGTTGAACCCCATGATGAGGAAGCTCAGGCCATAGAGCCGGAAGGCCCGGGTGGTCAGAATGAGCAGGTTTTCATCATAGCCCACAAAGAAGCGGGCCACATGGGGGATGATGAACATGGAGCCGATGGTCATTCCCACTGCAACCACGCCGATGAGCTTCAGGCTCTTGCGGTAGAGGTTGTTGACCTCTTTGCGGTTATTGGCACCATAGTGGTAGCTGACGATGGGCGCACTGCCCACGGCGTAGCCCACAAACACCGCTACGAACAGGAAGGATGCGTACATGATCACACCATAGGCGGCCACGCCATCCTCACCCGCAAAGCGGAGCAGCTGATAGTTGTACAGGATGTTCACCAGCGACATGGAAAGGTTGGTCATCAGCTCGGAGGAGCCGTTCACACAGGCATTCAGCAGAACTTTGCCCTCAAAGCGGGGACGGCACAGGTGGATGCGGCTGGTGTTGTTCCGGTTGAGGAAGTAGAACACCGGCAGCAGGCCGCCCACCACCTGGCTGAGCATGGTGGCAATGGCGGCACCCTCCACGCTCCAGTGCAGGATGCCCACCAGCAGCACGTCCAGCACCATGTTGGTGCAGCCCGCGCCCACCGTGAAGTAAAAGCCCAGATGCGGCTTTTCGGCGGTGACAAAAAAGCTCTGGAACATATTCTGCAGGATAAAGGTGGGCAGGCTGAGCATCAGCACCCGGCCATAGCGCAGGGCGTAGTCCAGCATCTCGCCTTCGGCACCCAGCATCATGGCCACCGGCCGGAGCAGCAGCATCCCCAGCACGGACAGCACGATGCCGGCGACCAGCGCTGTTGACATGAACAGGCTGAAGTAGCGGTCAGCTTTTGCATTGTCGCCCTCGCCCAGCGTGATGCCCACAATGGCGCTGCCGCCGGTGCCCAGCATAAAGCCCACGGTACCCACCAGCATGGGCACAGGCATGATGAGGTTGACTGCCGCAAAGGCCGTTTTGCCCACAAAGTTCGAGACACACAGGCCGTCCACAATGCCGTAAATGGAGGTGAACAGCATGGTGCCGATGCAGGGCAATACAAACCGGATCAGCCGTGAATAATCAAAGTGGTCGGACAATTGGATCATATTCTTTGACATGATTTCTCCTTTCGATCAGAACATACAAAAAAGGCCGGATAAGTTTCGCAGCTCCGGTGTTTTCCCTTGTCTGCTGAGATGCTACGGCCATTCTCAGCCTCCGGGGAACACGAACTGCGACATCTTATCCGGCCTTTCAATTACGTTGAAACAGCCCTCCGATGAGCAAAAAAGAGTATACCAAAGTTTATTTTTTATGTCAAGGCTTTCTTTACATCATTCCGCCGGGCCGCCAGCCGGTGCAGTAGCGGGCGTAATCGCGGTCGGCCTGTTTGACGTAAAGGAGGAACTGTTCCCTGCCTTCCTTGTCCGTGACCTGACGGACTTTGGTGGGCAGGCTCTGGCGCTGGAGCAGCTCCAGTTCATCGTTGAGCTCTTCCTCGGTATCAAAAGCATCCAGCTTGGTCCAGTGGGTGGCAAAGAGCCAGATGTTTGCAAGGGTGTTATTCATATTCAGTCTCCTTTTCCGGGGCATCGGCAAGGGTGCCGGCCCGGTAGAACGGCGCAATGGCGTTGGCATCGCCGTGGCGCACGATGGAATAGGTAATATCGCAGTAGGGCTGGATGGCGGTGCTCTTTTCCACGGTGGAGATGAGCAGCACCTGCAGCTGCAGGCGGCGGAACAGCTCCATCATGGGGCGGATGCGGTCACTGGTCATCTTGCTGAAGGCCTCGTCCAGCAGGACAAGGCGGATGCTGTTCTCACTCTTCTGGTAGATCTGCAGCAGGCTGGCGCAGATGGCCACATAGAAGGGAGCCTGATTCTCGCCGCCGGAGGAATCGCGGCTGACGCGGGAAAGATAGGCCTGCTGGCCCGAGACGGTGTTGGTCACCTTGATGTCATAGTCCAGATAGGTGCGGTAGTCCACATAATCCGAGAGGGTGGCACCGGAGGCGGTGCGGCCCTCCTGCCGGGCCCGGGTGTTCTCGTCCACATCAGCCATGATCTTTTCCATCAGCGCGTCCACCTGCCGCTCGTAGACGGGGTCGGCGGTGGCGGCAAGGTTGTCCAGCGAGTCGCCATCGGTCATCTGCTGGTTGCCCTTGTCCACAATGACCTGATAGAAGGCGGCCAGCTGGGGGTCACGGCTGGGCTCCAGCTCAAAGCGGTAGACTTCCTCGCCGTAGGTCAGCTGCTCCATCACCTTGTTCAGCTCCCGGAACTGGCGGCGGGCGTTGAAGATATCATCCTTCATCCGGAAGAGGATATCCTTGCGGAAGCGGTCCTTGCAGTCCCGCTGTGCCTGCTCCAGCCGGGCGGCGTAGCGTTCCAGATCAATGCGGACAAGGCTGTCGTGCTGGGCGCGGTACTGCTCCACCCCGGCCAGACCCAGCGGATAATCGCAGACGTAGTGCTCGTTGTAATCCCTCTGGGCAGGTTCCAGCGTGGAAGTGAGATAAGCTCGCAGGGCATCGTCCAGCCTGGTCTGTGCCTTTTCGGCAGTCTGTGCGGCGGCACGGGCCGTGCGCCCGCCCGTCATCAGGCCCTTTTTGCGTTCCTGTGCCAGCGGCTCCAGCAGCGGATGCTGTGCAAAGAATGCCTCTGCCGCCTCCCGGCTCTGTGCGGTGGTCTCCACTGCCTTACCCTGCTCTGCCTCACAGGATGCGATCTGCTTTTCGCAGACGCGGATATCGCCGCCCACCTGCTCCACGGCCTTGCGGGCAGTCTCCCATGCGGCTTCCCGGGCTTCTTCCTCGCGGTAGAGCTGCTGCAGCATGGGGTTCTCGCGGCAGTCCGCCAGCTTCTGCTCCTGCGCGGCGTAGTCGGCACGGGCGGCATCCAGCGCGGCCCGGCTGGCCCAGAGTTCGGCCAGCTGTTCCAGCGCATGGCCCCGCAGGACGTTCTGGTGCTGGTCGTAGGCAGATTTCAGCGTCTTTTCGGTCTGGGCGGCTTCGCGGCAGTGGTCGGCCTGGGCGGCAAGCTGTGCTTCCAGCGCTTCGGCACGCTCCCTGCGGGCATCCAGGCCGATATAGCGCTGGGGCCTGCGCAGGCGTTCCAGCCGGAAGGGATGGTGGCGCAGCAGGTCCCGGGTGGCGCTGTCGGGGAAATGTTCCAGCGTATCGGGGGTGTCGCAGCAGACGATGCGGCGCAGGATGGTGTCCGCATACTGTGCGGCCAGTGGATTCTCGCTGGTGACCTGGGCGGCAAGGCTGTCGGCGGGGGCCGTCTCCGCATGGCGGTCCGCCTTGCGGATGCCCGGGGTATCCAGCAGGCTGATGGGCCCCACCCGGTCGCCCAGCGCCACAAAGGCGCTCTTGGCGGCGGCGTAGTGGGCAGGCGGCACAAGGATATCGAACCGGCGGTCACCCAGGCAGGCTTCCACACAGTCCTGCCAGCTCTCATCGGCCACGGTCAGCAGCTCACAGAAGATCTTTGCATCCGCTGTCATGCCGCGGCTTTTCAGCTCGGCATTCACGGCATCCCGCACTTTGGTGGCGGCATCGCCGTGGGGGTAGACCCACTTGCCGCCGGACACGGCGTTCAGCTCGGCCCGCAGGGCCTCCTGCTCTTTTGCCAGATCCGCCGAAACCTGCCGGGCAGCAAAATACTGCTCTTCCAGCGGCTTTTCGATGCGGGCCAGCGCCTCGGTCAGGGCGGGGAGATGTTCCGCTGTCAGACGCTGGGGCCAGAGCTCCTTCTCCACCGCAAAGCCGCTGCGGTTCAGCTGGGTCAGCAGGCCGGTGATGGTATCTGCAGTCGCTTCCAGGCTGTTCCTTGTCCGGGCCGCTGCATCCAGCGCGCTCTTTTTCCGGGCCAGCTCCTCGGTCAGGGCATCCAGCGCCCGGCCCGCGCCGCTGTCACCGGCCGCACCGTGGGCCGCCAGATAGGCCCGGCGGGCTTCGGCTTCGGCGTTCTTGGCGGCCTCGTATTTTGCGTTCAGGTCGGCCAGCTGGCGGCGGCCTGCATCCAGATGGCTCTGCCAGGAGGCATCCTCACCGGCATCCGCTTCGGCGCGGGCCAGCAGGGCCGCGCCCCGGTTGACAAGGGCATCCGTTTCTTTGTCAGCAGCTTCCCGGCCATACGCCACGATCTGTTCCAGCGCGGCGGCACGGGTCTGGGCCTCGGCCAGAACGGCGTGGAGATTTTCCAGCTCCACCCGGTCGCCCTGCAGCGCTTCCAGATCCAGCTCCGGCTGGGGCAGAATGTACTGGTACAGAAACTCCCGGAAGTTGGGGATCTCGTCCATGCTGGTGCCCATCTGGAACACTTCATTGAACTTTTTGCCCAGCGGGCTGGAAGCCCGTCCGATGCCCAGGGCACGGCAGATGCGGTCCCGGGCCTCGCTGGGGCTGCGGGTGTAGGACAGGCGGCCCACGGCGGGCTTGAAGTCCTCCTTGGCGCTGGGGGCACCGGTGCGCGGATCAAGGAAGGGCAGCTTTTCCAGCGTGATGCCGTCCTCGGAGATGTACCAGGTCTGGTCGCCGGGGTGGAGCTCCTGCATGGGGCCCTCGGATTCCACCCGGACAGCGATGACGAAGCTGGTCCGCTTGACGGTATCCCAGAACTCGGCACCGATATATGCCACCGTGCGGCCCGGGCGGCGGTAGGCGTTCTCACCGCGCTGCTTGGCGTGGACAGAGCCCTGCAGGGTGCGGCCGCTCTTTTTATTGCCCAGGGCATTGAAATTGCGGTTGGTGGTCAGGCAGTAGCGGATGGCATCCAGAATGGTGGTCTTGCCCACCGCGTTGACACCGATCATATAGGTCAGACGGGCACAATCAAAGGTGACATTTTCAAAGTTGTGCCAGTTGATGAGCTTCAGGCGCTTTAATTCGATCATTCTTCTTCCTCCCCGCTGGCATCCCCGTCAGGCCGCTCGTAGAGGGCCAGCTCTTCCCTGGTGCGGCTGCTCTCGGCGGCGGCATCGGCAAGGTCTGCGTCCGGCAGGGCCAGCAGCACGGTGGGGAACACCTCGATGCGGCTGTCCAGACCGGTCAGCCGCCCCACCGGCCGGGCCAGATTATACCTGCGCAGGGTGCGCATCAGCTCCTCCAGCGTGCGCTGGTCCAGCCGCCGGGGCAGGTTCATCTTCTGCAGCTCTGTCTGCACCTCTTCCACCGTGACCAGCACCTGATCGGCGCTGGCGGCAAGGCTCTCCCGTTTTTGCAGGTAGAGCAGCCGGAGCACCAGCAGCAGAATGCTCTCGTATTTCAGCAGCCGGGCCTGACTGCCCTCATGCTCGTTGACCAGCGCCGCCGCCTGCAGCGGAGCCGGGTAAAGCGTTACCGCATAGCCCAGCGGCGCGAACACGGCCCGCACCTCGGGCAGATGATCCTGCACATAGAGGTATTTTGCCCGCTGATCCTCCACGCCGCCCAGCACAAAGCAGTGATTGAGCAGATAGTTTGCGGTCTCTTCCAGCATTTTATTCGGTTCGGCCATGGTCAGCGTCCTCCCTGCGGGGTGTCAGAATAAACTCTTCAAACCGGAAGCCGCCCCGTTCGACCCAGTTTCCGGTAAGGGTGATATCGTAAGCCCGGCGCGGCGACTGCGAGTAGGTGTGCAGGCCGATGATGCGGGCAAAATCGCGGGGGTATTCCTCCGCCAGCGTGGAGGCAGCCACCGCACTGCGGGCGGCAAGGGCCTGTTTTGCCAGCAGGCCCACGTTCTCCTCGGTCACGGCCATCCGGGCATAATCCAGCAGCAGCTGCTGTTCTTTGCGCAGCTGCTCCGCATCCAGCCCGGCCTGCCGCACCGGGGCCAGCGGCGTTTCGCTGCGGGGCGCGGCGGGCGGGTAGAGGGGCTTTGCCCCGAACACCGCCGCCGGGTAGAGGTGCAGGTGCTTTGCCACCGGGCCGTCATCCGGCGCGAACAGCTGATCGGGCGTTTTGATCTCCTCGGCATAACGGCGGAGCAGAGCGGTGACACTGCCCTGTGAGGAGCGGTCGCTCAGCAGCAGGAACTGTGCCCGCTGCACGGCCCGCTTGCGGTAGCGGATATGGCTCTGGTCGATCTGGCGCATCAGGGTGCTCATCTCTTCCAATGAATCCCGCAGTTTCTGGATGAGGGCACGCACGGCAGGAGCGGCCTCGCCGGGGGCGCAGTGCTCCACCCGGGCGTAATCCAGCGCCAGCCGGGGCAGGTGCTCTGCCTCGCAGTCGTCCAGCTCCTCCTCCAGATAAGCGCGGTAGTTGAACAGGTTATCGCTGGTCTTGAAGCGGTGGTAAGCGGCGGCCACCACCTTTTCCTCGTACTGGTCGAAAAGCTCCAGCACCTCCTGCGGGGTGCGGTTGCGGGTGAGCCGGTCGATATAATGCCCGATGGATGCGTTCAGCGCCCGCAGGGACTTGTTCAGTGCTTCCAGATCAGAGGCCACCTCCCGCAGAACATTCTCATAGGGGCTCTTTTCCTCCCCGATGTTCTGCAGCAGCTGCCATGCCTTGTACAGCTTGCCGGTGTAGGTGACAACACGCGGGTTCAGGATCTCTTCCAGCGCTTCCAGCAGAGGGGCCACCTCGGGCACAAAGGCAAGGGCAGGCTCTTCCTCATAGCTGCCGGGCTGCTCTTCCAGCCAGCCGGTGCGGCGCAGGCGGAGCAGAAAGCCCAGCGCAAGGGTATGGGGATCCCGGGTGGGCTGTTCGGCTTCGTCGCCCGCGTCATCGGCATCCAGTGCCAGCGGCTTTGCCAGCGCCGCAAAGTAATCCTCGGCCCGGCTCACCGCTTCTGCCCGGGAGATGGAGTAATCCGCCGTGTGGCGGCACTCCTCCCACAGCAGGAGCAGCAGCTCCGCATAAAATGCCCGGTTGGGCCCCGCCAGCGGGCGGAACAGCCGCGGGCTGACCAGTTCAAACAGCTGCATCCAAAGGTTCCTTTCTTTCGACAAAATCTATTTTTTATTGTACCACATCACAGCCTTTTTTGCATCTTTTATGGGAAAGTTGCAAGCAAAAAGCCCGCCCGGAGCAAAACCGGACGAGCCCGTTTTTCTTCTCACTGCCACGACAGAGACAAATGACGGTTATTGGCAACGCAGTCTTTCAAGTACAAATTGATCAGGGTCTGGTAAGGGATGCCCACCACTTCGGCCTGCTCCTTGAAGTAATCAATGGTATTGCTGTCAATGTTAATGGTGATCTGTTTTTTCAGCGCCTTGGCGTAGGGGTTCTTCCTTGCATTGCTGAAATCGTACTCTTTGAGCATAACACAGACCTCACTTTCCATAATATTTCGATTCAGTTTTTGTGGCCTTTCTGGCCGAGATAATACGGATGACAGTATCTGACGCACGGTAGCAGTGCCACACGACAAGCAGATTTGCCCTACTGCTCAGGCCGAGAATGATAAATCTGTCCTCCTGTTCTGAATGCTCCGGGTCATCAATTACCAGTGCTTCCTCGTCATAGAAAACTGTCTTTGCTTCCAGGAATGAAATGCCGTGTTTGTGCTGATTGATGCGGTTTTTATTTTCATCCCACTCAAACTGTATGCTTTCCATATCTATATTATAATTATATTATAATTATAAGTCAAGTGCTCCAGACGCAAAAAAGCCCCGGAGGGCGGCCTTTCAGCCACGCTCCGGGGAAAATCACATAATTTGTTTTGCTCAGGCATTTTTATCAAATGCCACCGAGATAGCCATGTAGGTCTGACCATTCACAGCTTTGACAACAACGCCGACCTGTGTCCATTTCGTGCTCTGTGCGATACTGCCATTTAAAAGGTTGCCGCCATCGGCAATTTTCCGAACAAACTTATCCAGCTTTGTGCCATCATAGTCAAATGTTGTCACAAATGTAGCTGCACACTTACCATCTTTGGGGCCATCAATTTTGAACCAAACCTTAGACGAATAGCCCCACAGATCCAGCGAGACATCCAAGTCTCCTCTATTAGCTGCTGCCTCATCAATACGTTGGCTTGCAATCGCTCTGCACTGTGCGTTGTTTTCCAGTTTCGATCCATCTGGGCGCTTTGCATTGATCGTGCTCATCATCTGAGCTTCCGCCTGAGCCTCAGGGGTCGATGTGGTATCACCGCCGCAGGCGGTGAACAGAACAAGTACCATGGTCGCCGCCAGAATCAAAGCGGCCAGTTTTTTCAGCATTTTCATGTCGGGACCTCCAGTCGTTTTGTTGTGTTGTTATCATAATATGCAGGGTGCCTTTCCATTTTGAAACAGGGCCCCTTCCAGCTTTATTTTATCCAACGACTGTCGCTTTTGTCAATTGCCAGCTTCACCAAACATTTTCTCCTGCTTTTGTTGTTTTTTCCAGAACGAATCTTCGCAAAGATCCTTTGCCGTACCCGGGGCAAAAACCGGAAAATATTTCCGGCGTTTACACAATTCTACCACGATTTGGTGCTAAACTTAAGGCAATGGGAACCGCCGGGTGCCGTTCCTGAACAAGGAAAAGGAGTTTGCCCCATGCAGCATGGTTCCCTGCGCGCTCCGGTGCGCGTTTTTGTGGCAGCAGTTCTGCTGTGCCTGACCTTTCTGGCCGCGCCAAAGGCTGCGGCGGCACAATTGCAGAATGTGAACGGCATCACGCTGCTGTCCTTCGACAGCCAGCAGATCGTCTCCATCGGCAACCAGACCTCGGGCCGGTGCAGCTGGTACGCCCTGCGCTACGCCCGCACCATTCTGGATGGCAAGCCCTGCTCGGGCAGCGGGATGTGGTCGAACGGCGCGGTATGGTCTGCCGCCGGGTACTACACTTACAGCGGCTCCCTTTCCGACTGCCTTTCCCGCCTGTATGAAGAGCTGCAGGCCGGGCGGCCCGTCATCGTACATCTGAAAAACACCGCCGTCAGCGGCGTGTCCAAGCACACCAACCGCGTGACAAGCTATGAATACCACCTCTCCGACTCCGGTTGGAAAGAGGTCAATTACCCCCACATCGCCACCAGCAGCACCTACGGACACTGGGTGTGCGTGGTGGGCATCTCCCCCACGGCAGACCCCGAAAACCTGCGGGAGAGCGATTTCTATGCGCTGGACCCCGCGCGGGTCAGCGTGAACGGCACACTGGCCGTAACAAAGCTTTTGGATGGCACCATCTGGACTGATAACTCTCCCTTAAAAGTCGCAGCCTGACGCTCCCTTACAAAACACAACAGCCCCCGGAACATGCAGGGTTCCGGGGGCTTCGTGTTTTGTATCGGGGGTTACAGCTCCTGATAGGCGCTCATCATGGCGGGGATGAACTGCTTTTTGCGGCTGACCACGCCGGGCAGCGTCCAGCTGCCGTCGGCGGCGGGCCGGCTCTCAAAGCCGTTGCTCAGCACCTCGGCGGCGTAGCGGCCGGTGCAGATGACCACGCTCTCCTCCTTGGGCACATCGGTCAGCAGCATGTAGAGGTCCTCCACGTTCTGCTTGTTGCGGGCCTCCTCCAGATAGGGCTGGAGCAGCGCCTGGGCGGCCTGCAGGTTTTTGCGGGTCATGTAGCTGCCCTGCGCCACGCCAAAGCGGATATCGCCGCACATGAACACCTTGAAGTCCTGCAAAAAGACCTCTTCGGGGGTCTTGCCGTCCAGTTTTTCACCGGCCTCGAACATTTCGGTGGAAAACTCTTCAATGTCCACGCCTGCGATCTTGGCCAGACGCTTGGCGGCGTTTTCATCCACGGGGGTGCAGGTGGGGCTGCGGAAGGCCAGCGTATCCGAAAGGATGGCCGCCAGCAGCAGGCCCGCGATCTGGGGCGGGATGTCCACACCGTTTTCATCGTACATCTGGGTGATGATGGTGGCGGTGCAGCCCACGGGCTGGTTGCGGAAGTAGACCGGGCCGCTGGTCTCCAGACTGCCGATGCGGTGGTGGTCGATGATCTCCAGGATCTCGGCCTGATCAAAGCCCTCCACGGCCTGGGTGGCCTCGTTGTGGTCCACCAGAATGATGCGCCGCTTGCGCAGGGCAATGACGTTGCGGCGGCTGACCATGCCGCAGTATTTGCCGTCCTCATCGAGGATGGGGAAATAGCGGTGGCGCACCTTTGCCATCACCCGCAGCACATCGGCCACGGGGGTGACGAGGGTGAATTTGAGGATGTTGTCCCGGGTCATATAATAGGAGATGGGTGCGCACTGGCTGATGAGCTTGCCCGCCGCATAGGTATCCTCGGGGGTGGTCATAATGGCTACGCCGGTCTCATCGGCAATGCGCTGGATGGTGCGGCCCACCTTGGCCCCATTGCAGATGATGAGCAGGGAGGCTTCCTTTTCAATGGCGCAGAGCTGGCTTTCGTACCGGTTGCTCAGAATGACGATATCCCCCTTTTCCACGCTGCTTTCCAGCATCTCGGGGGTGGCGGTGCCGATCTTGATGTGGCCGGTGGTGCAGACCGCGTCGGCATCGCCCACCACCATGGTGCCGTTCAGCGTTTCAAGGATATTCTTATAAGAGGTACGGCTCTTGGCCAGCACTGCGGTATCGAACACGTCCATGTTGGCGGTGGCAAGATCTTTCACCGTGATGATGCCCTCCAGCTCGTTGTCCGCGCTGGTGATGGACAGGGTGTCGATCTGCTGGTCGCGCATGATCTTCCACGCGCGGCGCAGGCTGGTGGAGCCCGGGATGCCCGGCATCTCGCGGTAATCCACGTCCCGGATCTTGGGGTTCACGTCGGTGCACATCCGGGGCGGCGTGACACCGAACTTTTTCAGGACGAACTCGGTCTCCTGATTCATTTTACCGGCACGGCGCGGCTCGCAGACCAGCGTGCTGGTGCGGTTTTTGAGCTCCGCATAGGCAATGGCGGAGCAGATGGAATCGGTATCGGGGTTGCGGTGCCCGATGACCACGACCTTGTGTGCTTCTTTTGGCATAGGTTGTTCCCCTCTCTGGGTCAGATTCATTTACCTTCCGATCGGCTCCATACCCCAAACCACCGGGCACGGCTGCCAGCTACATTTTAACACATCCGGCACCGGGGGTAAAGGCGGCAGATATCTTTTTCTTGACAGCGCCCCAAAAATCGTCTATCCTTGACCTGAATTTTTTTCTCTTTGGAGGTTCCCCCATGAAAAAGCTGTTCCGCGCCCTTTCCCTCTGCCTGACGCTGGCCCTGTGCGTGTTCGGCAGCACCGCCGCACTGGCCGAGGCTCCCGCCGCCACGCCCGCCCCCCAGGACCAACGTGTTATCACCGATGTAAGCCCCCTTGAGGATCAGATCCGCAACATCGTCGGCTTTACCACCAGCACTGGCGGCCCCTACGATTTTGAGCAGGCCGACCATAGATCTGCCGTGCAGGCCTACGGTGCAGAACCCGCCGAGGGTGCCGTGGCCCTGCTGCGCATCTACGCCCGGGCCGAGGATCGGGGCGACGCCTCCATCAATTCCAGCGGCCACTCCTTCCTCTCGGTGCGGAACGTCTCTGACCACGACATCGAGGTGGGCGGCCTGCGGATCGCGCCCGACACCGAGATGACCTTCAGCCCCCGCGGCAACCGCTGGGAGCACACCGGCATCTGGTACAATCTGGAGGGCTACTACAAGCGCTATCTGGCCGATTCCTACTACCAGAACATCTACGCTGTCCAGACCTCGCTGGATCAGGGCCAGCTGGATGTGGTCAACCGCAACCTTGCAAAGTCTGACCACTGGTCGGCCTACTTCAACTGCGCTGCCTTTACCGAGGGCATGTGGAACGCTGTCTGCGCCGACACCCTTTCCGCCGGGCAGCCCTACACCCCGGAGAACCTGCGGAACGACATTCTGGCCAAGTACGGCGATCTGGCCGCGTACAACCCCCAGATCCCCTACGACTACATTGTTTATTACGGCACCAGCCTGACCCCCAGCAAAGAGTTTGCATGATTTTCAGGTTTGTTGGATACAACATCTTGATTTTCACGTCATTCCGCGCTATCATGGGTGTGTTTGAATCCACGCGCCAAGGGAGGACACCATGACAGACGCATCGACCACCTCAAGACCGCTGTTCAACCGTCAACAGCTCATCTCACTTTTCCTGCCGCTGGTGGCAGAGCAGGCCCTCAGCATCTCCATCGGTCTGGCGGACACCCTGATGGTCTCCTCGGTGGGCGAAGCCGCCGTTTCGGGCGTAAGCCTGGTGGACTCCTTCAATGTGCTGATGATCCAGCTGCTCAGCGCACTGGCCACCGGCGGCGCGGTGGTCGCCAGCCAGTACATCGGCCACCGGGAGCCCAAACGGGCCAAGGCCAGCGCCGCACAGATCATGTTCATTATGATCTCGCTCAGCGTGGTCACCGCCGTCATCGTGGCGGTGGGACGGCACGCCATCCTGCGGGGCATCTTCGGCTCCATTGACGCGGATGTGATGCGCTACGCTGAGACCTATTTCCTGCTCTCGGCCCTGAGCTATCCCTTTATCGGCGTGTACAACGCCGGTGCGGCCCTGTTCCGCGCCCAGGGCAACAGTAAGATCAGTATGCTTTCCAGCCTGGTGATGAACGTGGTGAACATTGGCGGCAACGCCATCCTGATCTACAGGTTCGGCATGGGCGTGATGGGTGCGGCCACTGCCAGCCTCGTGAGCCGGATGATCGCCTGTTTCACCGTGATGTTCCTGCTGCAGAAGCCGGATTGTGCGCTGCGCATCGACCACCTCACCGACCTGAAGCCTGACCTCGACCTCATCAAGCGCATCCTGAAAGTCGGCATTCCCGCCGGCATCGAGAACGGCATGTTCCAGATCGGCAAGCTGTCGGTCTCCAGCCTGACCAGCACGCTGGGCACCGCCGCCATTGCCGCAAACGCCGTGGCGGGCAACATCTCCAGCTTCCTGAACGTGCCCGCCTCCGCCGTGGGCATCGGCGCGCTGACCGTTGTGGGCCAGTGTCTGGGTGCCGGGGAAAAGGCACAGGCCAAGCGCTATTCCCGCCTGCTGCTCCTGACCGCCTACGCCGGGGACTGGGCGATGAACCTTTCCGGCCTGTTCTTCCTGAACAAGCTGGCGCTCTCCTGGTTCAACCTCTCGCCGGAAGCCTACGGCATGGCACTGGAGCTGATGGTCTGGTTCAACGTTGTATCGCTGATCCTGTGGCCCTCCAGCTTCACCCTGCCCAACATCCTGCGCGCCGCCGGAGATGCCGCCTTTACCATGACGGTCAGCGTCATCTCCATGTGGGTGTTCCGGGTGGCCTTCTGCTACCTGATGGTGCTCAAGTTCCACTGCGGCCTGCTGTTCATCTGGCTGGGCATGTTCCTGGATTGGGCCATGCGCTCACTGTTCTTCTGCGTCCGCTTTGTCCGCGGCAGGTGGATGGAACAAAAGGTGATCTGAGTTTCCGTATATCCGGCCCTCTCCGCCATTGCAGTTTTGGCGGGGAGGGCTTTTTTTGTGCAGGAAACCCGCATCCTGTCTCGTATCAATAGGCAGAAGCTTCTCTCCCCTGCATCCGCTTCCCCAAAGCATACCAAATTCCGCGCGGATGTGTTCACGATTTTGTCAGCTTTTTGTCTTGTTTTCTTCGTCTTTGCGCGGTATAATCATACGCTGCAAAGAACTTTAGGCGGGGCTGCGGCCTCCGTTCCAGAAAAGGAAGTGTGTTCCATGCGCAACTGGTTTTCCCGCCATCCCGTTTCGTTCATGGCGTTTTATCTCCTGTTTTACCTTTCGGCGTTCCACTGGCTCGAAGTCCACATTGCCGTGCCCGATGTTCTGGTGCACTGCCATCTGGATGACCTGATCCCCTTTTGCAAATATGCCATCGTGCCCTACTTTGCGTGGTTCTTGTGGATCCCGTTCACCCTGTTCTACCTGCTGTGGAAAGCGCCCCGGGCCGACTTCTGGCGGCTCTGCCTGCCCCTGTTTGCGGGCATGACCATTGCGCTGGCCTGCTATGTCATCCTGCCCACCGGGCTGGATCTGCGGCCCTACCGGGTGTACGGCAGCGACATCTTTGCTCAGGCCGTGCGGACGCTCTATGCCACCGACACGCCCCTCAACGTCTGCCCCTCCATCCATGTGTTCAACTCCGTCACCCTGATGATGGCCTACTACCGCAGCCGCATCTTTGAAACGCCGGGCCGCCGCTGGATGCGGCCCGCCTCCGCCGTGCTCTGCGTTTCCATCATCGCGTCCACGGTCCGGCTCAAACAGCACAGCTGCATTGATGTATTGCTGGGCATCCTGCTGGCCATGGTTCTGGATACGGCCATGACCGCACTGGAACACAGTGACGCAAGAGCCTTGCAGCGGCTCTGAATCTGTACGGAAAAACACCCATGCCGGCGCTGGCATGGGTGTTTTTGCATTTTGGGGCATTACGGAGCCGGGGCAGTGAACTCTTTCAGGTGCGCTGTATCCAGCTCTTCGGCATCTTTGGCCGCCGATGTATAGGAAATTTTCAGATATTTCAGGGCCGTATCGTTTGCCAGCAGTTTTTTGCAGGTTTCCGTATCAAACGTGATGTTGTTGGTCAGATCCAGCCAGATCAGCTGCGGCATCTGGGTCAGGGGAGTATAATCCATGTCCTTGTAGGCTTCCTGTGCACCCTGAGAGAGAGACATACTCAGATACTGCACACTGCTCTCCGCCAGCGGGGCAAAGCTGTCGATCTCCGGCCCTTGGCACAGCTGCAGAAAGCTCAGATTTTCCATCTGCTTCAGCGGTTCCAGCGAACCGATCCGGGTCACGTCCAGTCTCAGGACCCGCAAGTCAGCTCCGGCCAGCTGGGTCAGATCGACCTCACTGCCGGTGATCCACAGCATCTTCAGCGACTTCATCTGCGCCAGCGCCGAAAGGTCGGAGACATTGGAATCCGCCCGGATCCCGTCACTGCCATACTTCAGCTCTACCACGGAATCCAGCTTTGCAAAGGTCGGGAATGCGCTGCTCTCCACACTGGGCACACTCAAAAGCATCAGATTTTTGCACTCCTCCAGACCTGTCAGATCTGTAATGGGTGGGGCTCCCCTTCTATTATTGACCGACAATACCTGCAAGCTGTCAAAATGCCGCAGGTCTGCCAGAGAGGCCACCGGATCATACGTTCCCTCTACCCTGACCGCACAGGCTTCCAGCTGATCATTGCCATTAACGGTTTCCCCAATATCTTCCCCGTCCGGTGCATCTTTGACGAGGAGATCTTTCACGCCGGTTCCGGAATTTATCGTGACGCGCTGATAATCCCAGACATCGCTGTGATAGATATCCCCCTTCGGGCGGTCAAGCCATTTCCGGACGTGCTTTTCCATCACAGGGTCCTGCCACTCAATGACATAATCCTCCCCATGCTCGGCGTGACTGGCCGGAACCGCAAGTGTTGTCTGCTGAACGAAAACATCCTGCATTTCCGAGCGGAAAGGTCCCGGTCTCAGATTCAAAGAGCTTGCACATGCGCTGAGCAAAAGCATTGCGCAGATCGGCAGGCTCAAGGCTTTTAATATTTTACGCATAACAGGCTCCTTTCTGTTTCGGCAAAATCTCTAGTTATATTTTACTATAAATTGTTTTTTTGTAAAGAAAAACCCACGATCTTTGCACAGGCATGGCAAAAATCGTGGGTTTGCTTAAAACAGATTTTCCGGCAGGCAGATATCCTGCTTAGGCACCTTGTCCCAGGAAAAGTCTGGGATCAAGCTTTCCGGGGTGCGGGGAGCCGGTTCAGGTTGGAGACCATAGGCAAAGGCAAGCCTGCCCACGATCTCTTCCGCCGTATACTTTGCCCGCAGATTTTCCAGGCTCTGGTCCCCGTCCCGTTTGGAAAGGCGGCGGCCATCCGGGGCCAGCAGGAGCGGACAGTGGGCGAACTGCGGCGCTTTCAGACCCAGCAGACGGTAAAGATAAAGCTGCCGGGCGGTGGAAGAGAGCAGGTCCGCGCCCCGCACCACCTCCGTCACGCCCATGCGGGCATCGTCCACCACCACAGCCAGCTGGTAGGCAAACACGCCATCGGCGCGGCGGAGGTAGAAATCCCCGCAGTCGCGGAGCAGGTTCTCGGTGTGGAGGCCCATACAACCATCGGTGAAGGTGATGTCCTCGTCGGGCACCATGAGACGGTAGGCCGGGGCTTTCTTTTTGCGCTTCTCGGCGATCTGCTCCGCCGTCAGCCCCCGGCAGGTGCCGGGATAGATCACATTGCCGTCGGAGGTGTGGGGTGCGCTGGCGGCATGGAGCTGGGCACGGGAGCAGAAACAGGGGTAAACAAGGCCCTGTGCTTCCAGTTTGTTATAGCTCTCGGTGTAGATGGCGGCGCACTCGCTCTGGTAATAGGGGCCGTTGGGGCCGCCGTGGCTGCCGCCCTCATCCCAGACAAGGCCCAGCCAGCGCAGATCCTCTTCCAGTGCGTCGGCATATTTGCGAGGGCAGCGCTCAGCATCCAGATCCTCAATGCGCAGAACGATGCGCCCACCCTGACTTCTGGCGCTGAGCCAGGCCAGCAGGCTGCAGGCCAGATTGCCCAGATGCAGCCGTCCGCTGGGGCTGGGGGCAAAGCGCCCGGTCACAGCGCTCACAGGCCCAGCTTCCACTCGCCGTCCACGGGCTGGGAGATGGGCGTGTTATAGAACTCGGCCACGGCCTTTGCCATGTACTCGGCATCCTTGCAGCTGGCGGTCTCCATTGCGGAATGCATGGCCAGCTGTGCCAGACCGATATCCACCATGGGGATCAGGATCTGGTGGCCCAGCAGGTTGCCCAGCGTGGAGCCGCCGGGAACATCCGCGCGGTTTGCGGCCACCTGCACCGGCACACCGGCTTTTTTGCAGATCTCGGCAAAGGCAGCGCCGGTAAAGCCGCTGGTGGTGTAGGTCTGGCGGGCATTGTACTTCAGCAGCACACCGCCGCCCATGACCGCCACATTGGCGGGATCGCTCTTTTCGGGGTGGTTGGGGTGGGTGGCGTGGCCATTGTCGGCGCTCAACAGCAGGCTGTTGGTGCAGGCACGGATGCTCTGCTCCCGGGTGACCCCCAGTTTTTCCTCAATGCGGGCCAGCACGTTGGCCATCAGGGTGCCCTGTGCGCCCTGCCGGCTGGAGGAGCCTACCTCCTCGTTGTCGAACATGACCCACATATCACCCCGGCCTTCCTCCTCGCCGCGGCCCTGCAGGAAGCCCCACAGGGTGGTGTAGGCGCATTCCAGGTCATCGATGCGGCCGGACATGAAATATTCGCCCTTCAGGCCCACGCGCTCGGCCTTTTCACGGGTGCAGAGCACCAGGTCAGCGTCCACGATGTCCTCAGCCTTGACCCCGGCTTCCTCAGCCAGAGCGTCCCGCAGGGTGGAGCCCGCCTCACCAAAGATGGGCTGCAGATCCACCTGAGGGTTGTACTTCATGCCGTTGTTCAGGTCATGGTTGAAGTGGATGCAGAGGTTGGGGATGACAGCCAGCGCCCGGTCGGGGTGGACCAGCAGGCTCCGGATGCCGTTCTCCGTGCGGACCAGAATGCGGCCCGCCACGCTCAGGGGACGGTCCAGCCAGGTGGGCATGATCATGCCGCCGTAGCCCTCGGTCTCCGCCTTGGCAAAGACTGCGTCCTTGCTGCCGTCCAGCTGCTTGATGCGCCAGGTGGGAGAATCGCTGTGGCTGGCGGTGACATGCCAGCCGGTCAGCTCACCCTTGGGCATCCGCCATGCCAGCACGGCAGAGCCGTTGCGGGTGGTGTAATATCTGCCGCCGGGCACCAGCTCCCAGGCTGCGCTCTCGGGGCAGTTCTGGTAGCCGTTTTCCTCCAGGAGCTTCACAGCCGCAGCCGTGGAGTGGAAGGCGCTGACACCGGCGTTCAGGAAATCGAAGAGACCTTCGACGGAAAAGGTGTTATTCTGCATTTTATGTTCTCCTTTATTTTCAGGTTATCCGCTGCTAAACCTCTCCGTCATTGCTTCGCAATGCCAATTGTCCGGGTTGCGGCTCCCAACATTCACTTCGTGCAAAGTATTGCACTTGTGCCTTGTTGGCCGCTGCCCCAACAACAACTCCCTTCATCCGCCACTGGCGGCGGTTGTTGTTGCCTAATAGGAGAGGCAGGGGCCTTTCTTGGCTCCCCTGTTAGAGGAGCTGTCGCCGCAGACGACTGAGAGGTTTCGCCACAATTATACCGTTTCTCTTATCAAAATGCAATCACACCGGGGCCATCTCGGCAAGCTGCTGTTCAAGCGCATGGCGGAGCTGGGCGGCGTGCAGGCCGCAGACCAGCTGGACCCGGGTACCCTGCACCACAAGACCTTTATGGGGCAGGGAGAGCAGAGCCCCCATATCCAGCAGCGAGGCATCCCGCACCGTGAGCCGGAGGCGGGTGAAGCAGTTTCCCAGCTGGGCGATGTTCTCCGGCCCACCCAGCGCGGCGATGAACCGGCACACCTCCTGCGGGTCGGCGTACGGGGACTGGTCTGTGGAAGGGGCTGCTTCCCGGCCCGGAGTGGGCAGATCCTTTGCTTTGATGAGGATGCTGAACACGGCAAAGTAGGTCAGGATCTCCGCAAGGCCCAGCAGATAGAGCAGCGGCAGGTTCTGCAGCTGCTCCCCGGCGCTCAGGTTGAACACCAGCGACCCCAGCAGGTTGGAGGTAAAGGCCCGGACATGCAGGACATGGAGCAGCACCATAAAGCCGCCCGTAATGACCGCATGGGCCACCCAGAGCAGGGGCGAAACGAAGCAGAACAGAAAATCAATGGGTTCGGTGATGGAGGCCACCGAGGCCGTGACCGCCAGCGGGATCATAGCGGCGGCGGTACGGGCACGGTTCTCCCTGCGGGCCGTGAAGATGAAGGCCGCTGCAATGCCCAGATAGCCAAAGGTCTTGGTGAAGCCGGTGTACATCCAGACGATGCCGTCTGAGAGGGGCAGGCCCATGGTGTACTCGGTCATGCAGACGGCGTAAGCGCCCGTGTAGGTCACAGAGCCTACGGTCAGGCTGCCGCCCAGCGAAGAGAACTGGAAGGGCATATAGATGAGGTGATGCAGGCCGGTGGGGATGAGCAGCCGTTCCAGAAAGCCGTAAAGGAACACACCCGCGTTCCCTGAAGCCGCGATCCAGCCCGTGAGGGCGCTGACCGTCCGTTGCAGCGGCGGGCAGACGAAGCAGAACCCCAGCCCCAGTGCCACCGCCAGCGCCGACAGCCACAAAAACGACCACCGCAGACCTGAATAGAGCTGGGTGATCATGCCATAAAACTGCTTTTCGCAGGTGCGGTTGAAAAGCCACGCCGCCGCAAAGCCCAGCACGATGCCGCTTGCCACGCCGGTGTCCACCACCTGAATGCCCAGAATGGTGGTCTGGCCCGTGCCCGCAAGGCCGGTCATCCCGTTGGGCTGGGCAAGCAGTCCCAGCGCTTCCAGCGCGGTGTGGTTGGCTGTGAGGAACACCAGATAGGCCATCAGCGCCAGCAGGGCGGCATCCTGCTTTTCGGTTTTGGCGCGCACGGCTGCCACCCCCACACAGAGAATGACGCTGAGGTTGTTGATGAGCACCATCATCCCGTTGTAAAGCAGCTGCCCCACCAGCTGCAGTGGAGCCCACTGCAGCTGGTGGGGCAGCTGCAGTGGAGCCCACTGCAGCACCGGCAGCGCCTGACACAAGGGCTTGCTGGTGAGCAGCGCCCCCAGCACCAGCAGCAGGCCTGCCGCCGAAAGATAAGACAGCGGCGACAGCAGCGACTGTGAAAAGCGTTCCAGCCGCCGCAGAAATTTCTGCATCCGTTTCTCCCCCTTTTCCCGGTTCTTCACTCATTTCTCCCAGTTTGACCATGGCCGAATTATACGCGCCAGCGCAAAAAATGTCAATCCCGCCCGACTGAGAAAAAAAGGACAAAAGTTTGTATAGTTTGCACAGCCGGGGTGAAAAATCGTCCTGCGCACGCCGATTGACAACAGCCTGGCAGAACAGTATACTAGAAATGTACCAGAGCAGTTTCTCCGGCAGATGGGCCGGAACACGATAAAAGGAGGCTTTCCTATGATTCGCAAGCGTATTCTTTCCCTGCTGGTCTGCGCCGCCCTGCTGTGCGGCGTGCTGGCAGGCTGCAGCACCTCTTCCGGCAGCACTGCCGCTTCCAGCTCTTCCGCTTCTGCAAGCGAGAGCATCCCCTCTTCCACCGTAACCGCCGACACCGGCAAGGTGGGCCCGCTGGACGCAGGCGAGAACTCCCTGTTCTCCCTCTCTGACCCGGACGATGCCTTTGCCCCCTGCCTCGGCTGGGGCCCCGGCGTGTCCGGCTGCTCGCTGAAATCCGTCATTGCGGCGGCTTCCCTGCTGAAATGGGCCGATGGCTGCAACATGAGCATCCAGCCGGTCAGCGACATCAAAGCTGCCTATACCCAGTGGTTCGACAGCCTGAGCGCCGATGACCAGCAGAGCTTTGCCGATGCCTGGCCGCTCATCAAGGCCGATGCCGAGACCCTGCTGACCGACAAGGACAGCATGACCGGCCGCATTGAGGATGCCGGTCTGGATGCCAAAGAGCTGCCCGGCTGTTCCGAGGAAAACTGGAAAGCCCTGGCCGATGTCATTGACGTACTGGTCCCGGCTTCCAGCGAGTATTGAGCGTTCCGTCTGCCCCTGAATGCAAGAGACATAAAAATAAGCCCGACGTTGTCGGGCTTATTTTTATGTTCAGATCTTCTTCAGGGTGTACTGGCGGGTGCCCATGCCGATCTTTTCAGCCTGCTCCAGCGTTGCCTTCCACTCGACATTGGGGTTGGAATCCTTGAAGTTGTCGTGGTGGCAGTTCCAGCCGGGCTTTGCAAGGTTCTGGCCCAGCTGACTGTTGGGCAGGGGCTGTGCGTTCAGGCAGGCATCGGCACAGGCCTGATCCAGCGCCACGGGGTCAAAGGAGGCGAACATGCCGATATCCGGCAGGATGGGGGCATCGTTCTCGCCGTGGCAGTCACAGTTGGGGCTGATATCCTGCACCAGGCTGATGTGGAAGCAGGGGCGGTCTGCACAGACGGCGGCGGCGTACTCTGCCATCTTGCGGTCCAGCTCCTCGTTGGCGCTGCTGTCGATGGAATAGATGGCATCGAAGTTGCAGGCACCGATGCAGCGGCCGCAGCCCTTGCACTTTTCGTAATCAATGACCGCCTTATTGTTCTCGTTGTAGCGGATGGCATCGGAGCCGCACTCCTTGGCGCAGCGGTGGCAACCGCGGCAGAGTTCCTCCTGCACGGCAGGCTTACCGGAGGAGTGCTGCTCCATCTTGCCCGCACGGGACCCGCAGCCCATGCCGATGTTCTTGATGGCTCCGCCGAAGCCGGTTGCTTCGTGGCCCTTGAAGTGGGTCAGGCTGATGAAAATGTCGGCATCCATAATGGCGCGGCCGATCTTGGCGGTCTTGCAGTATTCGCCGTTGGGCACGGGCACCTCAAGCTCATCGGTACCGCGCAGGCCATCGCCAATGATGATCTGGCAGCCGGTGGTCATGGGCCAGAAGCCGTTTTCCTGCGCGCAGCTCAGGTGCTCCAGCGCGTTCTTACGGCTGCCCGGGTACAGCGTGTTGCAGTCGGTCAGGAAGGGCTGGCCCCCCTGCTCCTTGCACAGGTCTGCCACTACCTTGGCGTAGTTCGGGCGCAGAAAGGCCAGGTTGCCCAGCTCACCAAAGTGCATCTTGATGGCCACGAACTTGCCGTCCATATCAATGCTCTTGATGCCCGCCGCAATGCACAGGCGGCGCAGCTTTTCGGTCAGGCTGGTGCCCACAGGACACCGGAAGTCGGTGTAATATACAGTCGATGCTTCCATAGGATTCTCCTCCGTTTTTGACAATTTCAGGCACGGCACTCTCCCGCCGCCGGGTTCTCTCTTTATGGCTCCAGTATAGCACAAGGCCAGGGCCGGTGCAATTGCCCCAGGGCGCAAAAAAGCCGCCCGTGCGGGCGGCTGGGGTGTTTGGGGAGCGATTTACGCAATGGCGGTGATGGCGGCCACGGCCAGGACGATCAGGCCCAGCACGATGCGGTAAAGACCGAAGAACTTGAAGTTATGGCGCTTGACGTAATCCATCAGGAAGCGGATGGCAGCAAGGCTGACCACAAAGGCGACCACGCAGCCCACCACGAGGACAGCGATCTCGGTGCCGGTCATCGCAGCGCCGGAGAGGACGAACTTGACCACCTTGAGCAGGGACGCGCCCGCCATAACCGGGATGGCGAGGAAGAAGGTGAACTCGGCCACACAGGCACGGGACAGACCCAGCAGCAGGCCGCCCACGATGGTGGCACCGGAGCGGGAGGTGCCGGGGATGATGGCCAGCATCTGCCACACGCCGATGATGAAGGCTTCGCGGTAGGTGATCTGTTCCAGCCGGGTGACATGCGGGGCGGTGCGGCGGTTCTCCACAAGGATGAAGAGGACACCGTACAGGATCAGCATGGCGGCGACTGTAATGTAATTGTAGAAGCGGGCCTCAAACCAGTCGTCCAGCGGGCTGATGATGAGCACCGGGATGGTGGCGGCCACCACCTTGAACCAGAGCTGCCAGACGGCAGGTTTGGAGCAGACGCGGCCATGACGCAGACCAAAGGGCCAGAGCTTATTCCAGAACAGCACCACCACGGCCAGAATGGCACCCAACTGGATGACCACGCGGAACATGGACATGAATTCCTCGCTGGCGTTGAACTTGACCACCTGCTCCACCAGGATCATGTGACCGGTGGACGAGATGGGCAGCCACTCGGTGATGCCCTCCACAATGCCCATCAGGATGGCTTTCAGTATTTCAAGAAACATGGGTTCTCCTCCCTGCAAAGCGGCACAGGCGCTCTGCACACATTCAGATTGGGTTCGCTTTCCAGTATATCATATTCTGAGAGCCTGCGCACGAAAAATCACAAATTTTATACAGGAGCACTGTCTGCTTTTTCTGTATTTATCTGCCGCCGGAAATATGCTATACTGGACACAACGCTTTTCCCTGTGTTTCCTTCTGACACGGACTGCCGGGCCAGATAAAAACAGATTTTGAACAATGAGGTGACATCCATGAATATTCTGGTGATCGGCTGCGACCAGGTGGGCGCGGCACTGGTGCGGGATCTGGAACGCATCGGCCATGATATTTCCCTGGTCGAAAAGGACCCTGAGCAGCTCAAGCGGCTGGACAGCTTTGACGATTACTCCTTTGGCGGCACGGCCCTTGTGGGCGACCCCACCGACCCCGACATCCTCAAGCAGGGCGGCGTGGAGAACTGCGACGCGGTGGCCGCTGTGTGCGAGGATGACTCCGTGAACCTGATGGCCGCACAGATCGCAAAGAAAATGCCAAACTGCGCCGCCGCACCAAATAAAAACATGATCGGCTGTGACAGAAGCGGTCCAAAGTCAATCATTGCCCCGATTCCGATAAAGAGCAGAATCGGAAGCGCCTCCGACGCGCTGATCGTCGTCTCAAACAGCCACTGTATAATACCCTGTGTCTCCCCGATGCCCTCCGTCACCTGGTTAATGACGCCGGATAATGGCAGGTTTACCATGATCGCGCCGAATCCCATCGGCAGAAGCAGCGCCGGTTCGTATTCCTTTTTGACCGCCAGCCAGATCAAAAGCCCGCCGATCAGATACATCACAACCTGCTGCGGCGTGATCGCCATGACGCCTTCCCATAAAAATTCCATGTTGTTCCTCCTGTTAATTTTGTTTTCCTTCATAAATATCCTGTTTCCTGGAGCCCCTTGCCAGGATACACCTGCTCTGGCAGCTGTCTTTCTTCGCGCTAGGTATACATCCATGTGAGTGTTTTTGTTTCATAGGACGCTTTTTCCTAATAAAACAAAAAAGACTTTCAGCATACGTTTCATCCACATATGCTAAAAGTCTTGTTCCTCACATTTGAATCATACGGCACACGCTTTTTGTTACAAAAACACACTGCCATCTGACTTACACAAGGCATGTAACCATGAGGTTTAC
>ERZ835109.695-NODE-695-length-35918-cov-12.431754_pt1 | contig 35918 bp, 27 predicted proteins | sample MGYA00519946_ERZ835109 | MGnify/ENA primary metagenome ERZ835109 (study PRJEB31850, sample SAMEA3708771) | human gut metagenome | biome: human gut; feature: human-associated habitat; material: faeces | place: China | collected 2014 ...
GTTTTCTGAAAGTTTTTTGAAGAAGTTTTCTTCAAAAAACGCGCACAAGCTGTTGATACAAGGGCTTGCCGCGGCCTCCGCCGCGAGACAGCTTGATTATTATAGCAAGTGGTCATACTTTTGTCAATGGGGTTTTTCGGGTTTTTTGACAAATTTTGATGGTGGTATTTGGGCAAGGTGTATATTGCGGACGAGGGGAAGTACGACTACTAAATGTGGGTGCGGAGGGGTCAAGACCCCTCCCTACAGGCGGGCGGGGACGGAAAGATTGCCCGATAAAGGGCGTTATCCGCAAGGTTGCCCCTCATCCGGCCCTACTGGGCCACCTTCCCCCGCAGGGGAAGGCTTGGGGGCGGACGGAGCAGAGCCACGCCCCTACAGGGGTGGGTGATGTGGGTGGTGGTATTTTCAACATTGGTTGCAGGGCTTTGTGGAAAGCTCTTGCAATTTGTTCCTTATTATAATAGTATAAAGACAACACACTTGAAATGAGGGCTATGCATGATTCTGGCATTCAATATCGGCAACTCCAACATTACCTTTGGCGGGTACACGCCGGACGGCAAGCTGGTCTTTTCCTCGCGGCTGTTTGCGGACACCGCGCTGAGCAGTGATGAGCTGCTGTATAAAGTCGTAAACATGCTTGCGCTTTACGGCACCGAGCCGCACCAGATCACTGCGGTCATCTTTTCCAGCGTGGTGCCGGCGCTGACGCCGCGGCTGCGGGAGGCCCTGCGCAAGATGTGCGAGTGCCAGATCATGGAAGTCGGCCCCGGGCTGAAAAGCGGCGTGCGCATCCGGATGGACAACCCGGCCCAGCTGGGCGGTGAGCTGCTCTGCGCCATCGTGGGCGCGCTGCAGCACTGTGCGCCGCCCTGCGTGGTGGTCAACTTCGACACAGCAACCACCCTGCTGGCTGTGGATGCCTCGGGTGCTCTGGTGGGCGGCTCGATCCTGCCGGGGCCGCAGTGCTCGCTGTCGGCGCTGGTGCGCAACACAGCGCAGCTGCCGCAGGTCGAGCTGGAGGCACGCCCGCGCCGCCTGCTGGGGGCCAACACGGCGGATTGCCTGCACAGCGGCATTGTGTTCGGCACGGCCGCGATGCTGGACGGCATGGTTGCCCAGATCCGCGCGGCGCTGAACTCCCCCGATGCCCCCGTGGTTGCGACCGGCACACTGCCGGACAGCGTGCGGCTGGCCTGCGCAACGGGCATCACCTACCGCGAGACACTGATCCTTGAGGGATTGTATGTGATCTGGAAGAAGAACGCGCGGAAATAATTATAGGGCAAGGTACGCGGGAGGGATGAATCCCTCCCCTACGGTTTTAATCTAAAAAGGATGTAAAGCCCCGCAAATCAAGCCAATATTTCAGCAAAGCCTCTTTTATGAGAGGCTTTATTCTTTTGCCCTGCTATGCTATACTATACTATGTATTTTTGTGTACAAAATTATAGAGAAAGGTATCATTTTATCACCTATGCAGCATTTCAAAAAGATTGATTGGAAGAAATTCCTCTTACAGATGCTTCTCCCCTGCCTGCTGGCTGTCGCGGTGGGCTTTATCTCCCGCTATCAGCTTGAGCTTTCCGACGGCGTAACCGAAAGCTTTTTGCAGCTGCAGTGGCCGCTCTACGCGCCGCTGAACGCCCTGACCGCCTTCTGCCTGACACTGATTCTCTTTGCGCTGTGCGGCAGGTGGAGCCTCTCCACGGGGCTGTCCGGCGCGGTGTTCACGATCATTGCGCTTATCAACTACTACACCCGCGACCTGCACGGCTCGGCGCTGATGCCACAGGACATTTTGAATCTGGGCACCGCCGCCGAGGTCATGGGCAGCTACACCCTCAAGATCACGCAGGATGTCGTAAAAATTGCCCTGCTCTATCTGCCGATCCTCGGCATTGCCCTTGTGCAGCACCTGCTGGCAAAGGGCGCGCCCAAACGCGCAGGCTGGCCCGCACGCATCGTGCGCGTAGCGGGCAGTGCGCTGGGTGTTTTTCTGGTCATGTTCTTCGGCTACTTCGGGCCGGTGAGTGTCAAGCCCAAGACGACCTACGGCTGGGCATGGCAGAACACCTACTACACCTACGGCTATCTGGCCGGCACGATCGAAGCCACCAGCCTGATGGCCGACCCCATCATTGAGCCGGAAAGCTACACCGATGCGGCCGCCTCGAGCATGGCCCGCAAAGCCGATGACTATGTAGCCCCCGCCAGCCCCGAAAGCGCCGAGGACTACCCCGACATTTTGCTGATTTTGTCCGAGAGCTTTTACGACTTTGACCTTGTGACCGACCTGCAGGCCGACACCGACATTATGCCGGTGACCAAAAACCTGACCAACACAGTCTACGGCCACACCATCAGCCCGCATGTGGGCGGCGGCACCAACTCGACCGAGTATGAGATGCTGACCTCCAACTCGCTGATCCTGATGCCGAGCATCACGCCCTTCAACTGGCTGAACCTGTACAATGCCAACAGCGTTGTCAGCTACCTGAAGGGGCTGGGCTACACCACAATGGCCGCCCACCCCTACACCAACTCCAACTACCGGCGCGATTCCGCATGGCTGGCGCTGGGCTTTGACGAGACCCATTTTGAGAGCGACTTCCCCACCAAGGAAACCTACGGCGACCGCCCCTACCAGACCGACTCCGCCACCTACCGGGATTGGGAGAAGATGTACGAGGCCATGCCCGAGGACAAACCCCGGTTCAGCTTTCTGGTGTCGATCCAGAGCCACGGCGATTATGACATGAACGATTCCGCGCTGGATATTGTCCACGCCGCCACCGACTACGGCGAGTATGACGAGCTGATGGACGAGTACCTGAGCTGCATCAAGATGACCGACGCCGCCGTGCAGGAGCTGTGCGACTATTTCACCGAGCAGTACGAAAAGACCGGCCGCAAGGTCATTGTTGCTATGGCCGGCGACCACGCGCCCAGCTTTGTCAAGCATGTGGCTGACGCGAGCTTTGCCGCCACCGACAACGATCTGCAGCTTTTGCAGCGCAGCACGCCGTTCTTCATCTGGGCCAACTACCCGCTGGAGCACACGGCCGCTGCCACCAGCACGGCCGACCCGCTGAACCGGATGGACATGGTCATGCTGGCCCCCACCCTGCTGCAGCAGGCCGGTCTGCCGCTGAGCGACTATTACAAATATCTGCTGGAAATGAAGCAGAACACCCCCGTTGTGACCGCCGCCAACGATTACATGAAGGTGGACGGCACGACTGCCGAGTACGGTGCCGACCCCGCGCTGGACGAGTGGGCCAAGGGGTATCTGAGTCTGGAATACAACAACATCGGTGCCCACGCCAAGCGGGACCAGAGCATTTTTGACCCCGCCGAGTAAGAGGAGGAATCCCGTATGACTGGTCTGAAACGAACCCTGCGCAGCCGCCGCGGCTTTACGCTGGTGGAGCTGGTTGTCGTGCTGGTGATTGCAGGCATAACAGCGAGCTTTGCCGTGCCTGCGCTGACCGGGTACATTGACAACGCCAAGGAGAAGCAGGCCGTCAGCGAGGCGCAGGCGTGTGTGATGACGGCGACCCGGTTGGGTGCGCAAAACTACGCCTTGGTGCAGAACGCTTCGATAACGGGAAAAAGCGATGGTGCAGATGCTCTGAAAAGCTGGGCGGGCGATTTAAAAAACGAGGCCCCCGCCGTGACCGGCGATGTTGCACTGACTGAGGGCAGCGGGCAGTATCTGCTGCATGTAGAAAGCGTTCAAAAAGGCAGCAAAACGCCTGACGGCCTTGCCTCACAGGCAGGCGTGAGCGGTACAGTGCAGTGGATGACCTGCAATGCCAGCGGTCAGGTTTTGTACTTGGTGTACACCAGCGCCGATGGGATACAGGTTGTATACACGGCCACCGGAACGAATGCGTGTGTGGGCGGAAGTATTGACAACATCGTTGTTCCAAAGCCTGATGATACCAAACCGGAACCAAGCCCCAGCCCGGAGCCTGCACCGGGCCCGGAACCAACTCTCTTAGAAGTTACAATTTTAAAAGTAGACGCCACCACCAAGATTCCACTTGGCGATGCAAAGCTACAGATTCTTAAAGAAGATGGTACGGTGGCCGCTTCTTGGATTTCGTCAACCAGCGGTTCAGGGTATTCCGTTAGTTTGCCGGTTGGTAATTATGTGCTGCACGAAACTTCAGCTCCCGGAAATTATGATATTGCAGCAGATATTAACTTTGCAATTACAAGTAACGGTGACACATTGAGCTTGAGCGGCGATTCTGGAGTATCTGCTGCCGGAAACACCATCACCATGGAAGATAAAAAGGTAGATTATACAACGAGTGACAAAGTCTTTATCCATTTACAGGATGCCGTAACAGGGTCTTCCAGTGATTTTGCCAATAAAACATACATTGTAACGGTTCCCGACTATAATACTACCTACGAAGTCACTACTGATGCAAACGGCAATATTCCTTTTGAAATTTATGATAAAGATTCGGGCAAACCCATTGTTGCCGGTCAGTTACCCGCATGGGTAAACAATTTTACCATTACAGAAAAGGCCCCTATACTGGGATATCAGCCCCTAAAAAAAGAAGATTTCTCCATCCAGATTAACCAATCTTATAATAACGGCGAATACCTTGGCTGTACCTTTAAAGAGTTCCATTTCGGCGGCGATACGAATGGAACTTTTGCGGATGGCAATGTGATTACCCTGCAGTACTTTCCCACTGCCGTTGTAAAAATTCTCACAACCGATGCAGACGGCACCCCCCTTGCCGATGCTTTCTTTAACATCATAGACGCATCAACAAACGAAGTCATTTTTGAGAATCTTAGAAGTGATTCACAGGGTTATTGTTATGTTCCTCTGCTGCTTAATTCCGGAGATGGCATGAGGGAAACCGTTTATCTGAATAGCAAAACAACTTATAAACTCATCGAAGTTACTGCGCCTACCGGATATCAGAGTGGCGTCAACTGCTCTCTTTCTTTTAATTTCAGCCCATTTCCGAATGCATACATGAAAACACCCGGACGACAACCCGCTGCCCATAATACATGGTTTAAACCAAATATTTATAACAATACTTACGGTGAATGGGGCCGTGTTGAGCAGTATAGAGATAATAGTGATATTATTCATGTTGTCAACAGCAAGAAATTGACCTGCACCACCTCTCTGTACAAAATTGATGATGCCGGAAATCCTGTATCCGGCGCAAACCTTGCTCTCCACTCTAAAGAGGGGGATCATATTCTTCTTGACTTTGACAGTGGCGGCAGCGGTAATCCCAAATTGTCTAGCTATCAATCTTTTACCACTGACTCTGTTCCCTATATTGTACAGCTCCGCCGTGGTAAGACCTATGAATTAGAGGAGATAACCCCGCCACAGGATTACACAAAAGCTGAAAAGATTACTTTCACAGTTCCGTCAGACGCTGATACTTTTACTGTCTCTATGATTGACCATAAATATAGTGAGGAAAATTCTGATATAAAGCTCGCCAAGGTCACTTTTAATCAGGCAAATAACTGGGCACACAAACTCACTACGGATAAGAGTATCAATTTTAGTGGCGGTGAAATTCTTTGCTGGAAGGGTATCGCTTACTACAATTATGATAGCGTTGGCACTAAGATTCCAAACAACATGCAAACGAGCTATAAAGCTGATTCTACCAAACTAAATAATGCTCCCGATCCCATGGAATTCTTAAACGAGCATCTCAAAGATAAAAAAGCGGCTGACTATATTGTTCCCCTTACAGGTAAGGCTTATCATTATAATGAGCAAAATGTAACGCTCCAAAAAGGTGACATTGTTATTCCTGCTGATTATGGGGACGGGGTTCCAGCAAATGGCAACAACAAAAAAGTATATGTCTATATCGGTGATAAAGATTTATTCCTTACCAATGAAACTCTCAGCGATAAAGATGAAAAAGAAAACTTTACTACGCTAGAGCATAAACCACAGGATAGTAACAACAACACATATAATTTCACCCTCCATACATAAGAAAGCCCCCACCCAACCGCAGAACATCTGCACTTGGGTGGGGGTGATTTTATTTGCGAAGTCTTTCTTGCAAAATGAGGGAGGCCGCGTACCTGCCCGGCCCCCGCATTTTATTATGATTTCTTCTTCTTCAAAAACTTGCCGATCAGCGTATCCAGCATGCTCAAAACCTCGCGGATATTCATGACGCAGACCACGGCCGTGATGCCCACAACCGGCAGCGCCCAGTGCTCCAAGCGCATCATGCACCAGATTTCCGCCAGCACCAGCGCCAGATTCAAAATCAGCCACGCCGGGTGGAAGTCGATCTCCAGCAGGCCGCGGGTCGAGTAGGCGCGCAGCAAAAACACCAGCATCAGGCTCAGGAAGCTGGCCAGCGTGACGCCCCACGGGCCCCACAGCCGGATAAAGCAGTAGTTCAAAATCAGGTTCAGCACCGCACCGGCCAGCATTGTGACCAGCGACCCCGTGCTGCGCTTATAGACCACATAGATGCTGTTCAAAAACTGGTTCATGCAGGTCAGCATTGAGCAGAGCGTCAGGAACGGCACAAAGGTCCATGCGTCAAAATACTCGGCCTTGAACACCCGCATCAGCAGCTGGCACAGCATAATGATGCCCGCCACGCAGCAGAACAGCACGCTTGCATACACGCGGAATATCTTGGAGAAAAACACCTCGCGGTCGGCCTCCTCGGTCACGGCTGAAAGCTGCCATGCCTCATAGAAGATGCTGCCCAGAATCGTGATGACCTGCGGCAGAAAATACCCCGCCGAGAGCAGCCCGACCCAGTGGTTGCCGGTGCGGCCGCCGTAGTCCTCGCACAGGGCCTGCACAAAGAACATGTCGCTGGCGTTGATGATCCAAAAGCTGATGGACGCCGGGATCATCGGCAGGCAGTAGCGCAGCATCTCCCGCCAAAGCCCGCGGTCAAACCGCTTGGGCTTACAATACCGCCAACAGCCGCCCGCAAAAAAGACGAACACCATCGAGGTCAGGTCCGCCAGCGCGTTGGCCAGCAAAAAGCCAGTCGCGCCCATCCGCAAAACGCTCAGGAACAGCAGGTAGTACAATAGCAGGCTGAGCGTTGTCAGCACGCCGTCTATCGCCACCAGCCGGTTCAGCATACGGGAGCGGATGAACTGGGTACAGAGCGTGCGCAGGCAGCTTGCCAGCACACAAAGGTAAAGGAAGGGCAGATACTCGGCCGCGTTGGGGATCAGGCTGACCAGCGGCATGGCAAGCAGCAGCACCAGAAAGCCCACCCCAATGGTGGCCGCACCGTTGACAAAGACGCTGGCCTTGTCGTTTTCCTTATCAAGGCCGAACCGGATGATTGCGTAGGCCACGCCCAGACTGACCACCGGGATGAGCAGGTTTGTGGCCTGCTGCAGCAGGCTTGACACACCCATAACATCGGGCGAATCAAGCGCGTAGCTAAGATACGGCCGGATAAAGAAGCTGAGCAGCTTGGAGCTGAAGTTTGAGATGGCAAACAGCAGCGTATTGCTGACCAGCGTTGTGTACTTTTTTTGTGGAGATGGCAAGGTGTGTACCTCCCTTATTTGTAGAGTATGAAGCCTTCCCCTCCGGGGGAAGGTGGCCGAGCGAACGCGAAGGTCGGATGAGGGCAAACCTTCCGCCAGCACCCCGTTCACGGGCAATCGAGGCAAACTTCCCCCTCATCCGTCTGCGGGCGGGGCCGCAGACACCTTCCCCCTCAGGGGAAGGCTTTTTCAGCCGTCACCGCATTTTCAACAGCTTTTCCCGCTGCCTGTAATCCGGCAGGACTTTTTCCACCGCCGCCCAAAAGGCGGGGCTGTGGTTCGGGTGGGCAAAGTGGCAGAATTCATGCACCACGACATATTCCTGCGCAGCCTGCGGCATCACGCAGAGCCGCTGCGCAAACGCCAGCGTGCCGGTGCGCAAGCTGCAGGAGCCCCAGCGTGTGTGCATGTCGCGCACAGCGATTTTGGGCATCTGCCCGCCCGGGCATACCGCTGCAAACTGCGGATAGTATGCCCGGCACAACGCCTGCATATGGGCCAGCGCCTCGGCCTTGGGCGGCAGCGCGGGGGCCTCGGCGGCCTCTCGTTCGCGCCGTGCGGCGGCGCGCTGCTGGGCAGCGCGCACCCAGTCGGCGCGGGCCGCCACAAAGGCGTCCACATAGGCGGCCGGCACCCGCGCCGATGCACTGGCCGCGACCGAGCCGTCCGCCCGGACGCGCAGATTGATGTTGCGCACCCGCCGCCGCGTCAGCGTGTAGGCAATGCCCCCCGCCGCGCGCTGCTGCACCTGCTGTGTAGCCAAGCCCCCGCCCCCTTACCAGAAATATATATGCCATATTGTACACGCATTTGCGGGAAAGTGCAACACCCCTGACTATGCGCTTTACCGCCAAAGGGTGCCTTATTTTTGTAAAACGTAATTGCCGTAAGCATAGGTTTATGCTATGATAATTACAAAACATTGTTCTATGAGGTGACCGCTATGACTGCCGCACAACAGCAACAGGCCGCAAAGAAATTTGCCGCCTACTGGAAGGATAAGGGCTACGAAAAAGGCGAAAGTCAATCCTTTTGGCTTTCTCTTTTGCGTGATGTCTACGGCGTGCAACAGCCGGAGCAGTTCATCACATTTGAGGAACAGGTTCACCTCGACCACACCAGCTTTATTGACGGCGCGATACCGTCCACCAAAGTGCTGATTGAGCAAAAGGGTCTTGGCAAAGACCTGAACAAGCCCATCAAGCAATCAGACGGCACTATGCTGACGCCGTTCCAGCAGGCCAAACGCTACATTACAGAACTGCCGCTTTCCCAGCACCCGCGTTGGGTCGTGACCTGCAATTTTGCGCAGTTCTATGTCTACGATATGGAGCGCCCGGGCGGCGAGCCGGAAATCATCGCGCTGGCAAACCTTGAAAAAGAATACTATCGTTTGCAATTCTTGGTGGACACCGGCAGCGAACACCTCAAGCGCGAGATGGAGGTTTCCATTGCCGCCGGTGAAATTGTAGGGCTTTTGTATGACGCGCTTTACAAGCAGTATGCCAACCCGCAGGCCGAGCAATCGCTGAAAAGTCTGAACAAGCTGTGTGTGCGGCTGGTATTCTGCCTGTACGCCGAGGACGCGGGGATTTTTGGGCGGCACGGTATGTTCCACGACTATCTGGCCGCGTTCGACACGCGCGGTATGCGCAAGGCGTTGGTGGAGCTGTTCCGCGTGCTGGACACCAAGCTGCAAGACCGTGACCCCTATCTGCAGGACGATAACCCGGAGTTGGCCGCGTTCCCCTATGTCAACGGCGGCTTGTTCAGTGATGAAAATATAGAGATACCGCCCTTTACCGATGAAATCCGCAATTTGCTGCTGAACAAAGCCAGCGAGGATTTCAACTGGGCGGAAATCAGCCCCACGATTTTCGGCGCTGTGTTTGAAAGCACCCTGAACCCCGAAACACGCCGCAGCGGCGGTATGCACTATACCAGCATCGAGAATATCCACAAGGTCATTGACCCGCTGTTTCTGGACGCACTGAAAGCGGAGTTGAACGAAATTTGTGAAAACCCCATAGAGCGCACAAAGAACGCCAAACTGCGGGCTTTTCAGCGCAAGCTGGCCGGGTTGAAATTTTTAGACCCCGCGTGCGGCAGCGGCAACTTTTTGACCGAAACATATCTAAGCCTGCGGCGGCTGGAAAATAAAATTCTGCTGGAACTTTCCCACGGACAGGTGACAATGTACACCGCCAGTGAAAGCCCGATACAGGTTTCCATCAGCCAGTTTTACGGCATTGAAATCAACGATTTTGCCGTGACAGTTGCCAAAACCGCACTCTGGATTGCCGAAAGCCAGATGATGAAGGAAACCGAAAAAATCCTGCTTGTGCCGCTGGACTTTCTACCGCTGAAAACCAACGCTTATATTGTAGAGGGCAACGCCCTGCGCACTGATTGGGAAAGTGTTGTACCTAAAAGCGAACTGAATTATATAATGGGCAATCCGCCGTTTGTTGGAAAAAAGGAGCAGACATCTGAACAGAAAAAAGAGCTCATAGCAATGTACGGAAAAGGAATTTCCGGCATTGGCAATATGGACTATGTTACAGGTTGGTATATAAAAGCTGCTGAATATATGCAGGGGACACAAATTGTCACCTGTTTTGTATCAACCAATTCAATTTCACAAGGGGAACAGCCCGCTGTTTTGTGGGAGAAAATGTCCCACTATGGCGCTAACATCATTTTCGCTTATAGAAGTTTTGTCTGGGCTAGTGAAGCATACGAAAAGGCTCACGTTCATTGTGTTATCATCGGTTTTAGTACGAATTCTTCCTCTACATCTCCCCGCAAAATTTTCACCGATAATCGCTTTGCTATTGCTGACAACATAAATTCATATTTGATGGACGCACCAACTGTTTATATCAAAAGTCGTTCGACACCGATTTGCAATGTTCCACCGATGGAATACGGTTCGATGCCTATTGATAACAATAATTTGATTTTGGACGAGGAGTCTGTTAAAGCAGCTCTTGCCGAAAATCCAAACAACGCCCAATTCATTCGGGAGTACGTTGGTGGAAATGAAGTCCTAAATGGCAAAAAACGTTGGTGTCTCTGGCTATACGAAATAGACCCCGCCTTGTACATGAACTCTAAGTTTATTATGGAGCGCATAAATGCCAACCGCCAATATCGGTTGCATGGTTCGACACGTCCACAGACAAATAAAGCCGCTGATACCCCCCAGTTATTCGGTGAAATACGGCAACCGAAAAATGGCGCGCTTGTGATTCCAAAAGTTTCTTCAGAGGACCGCCTTTATATTCCGATTGCTTACGTTAAACCGGGTATCATCATTAACGGCAGTGCGTTGATGATTCCTAACGCCACATTATACCAATTTGGTGTACTTTCCTCGAATGTACATAATTCTTGGATGCGTGTGGTTGCAGGCAGAATGAAAAGTGATTATCAATACTCTGCCGGTGTTGTGTATAATAATTTTCCTTGGCCAACTGCAACAGAGCAGCAGAAAGGCGCAATAGAAAAGGCCGTGCAATCGGTTTTAACCGCCCGCGAGAACCATCAAAATATATCTCTTGCAAATATGTACAAGGAAAGAAATTTCTTGCTTTTAGGCGACTTGAAAACAGCTCACGATAACCTTAATCGCGCTGTGATGGACGCTTACGGCTTTACCAAAGGCACCGCCGCCCGCACCAGCGAGAGCGCCTGTGTGGCCGAACTGATGAAGCTATATCAGAAGATGGTTTCCGGTCAACAATAAAATTGACCAGTTACCATCAAAAAACTCCGGGGGCGTTTGCTCCCGGAGTTTGCTTTTATTGGGGCTGCATCGGCTTGCTGCAATCCATACACAGGATGCGGCTTTCACGCAGCACTTCTTTCTGCAAAGTGTGGTACGATTGCGGTACACAGCAAGGGGTAAAAGAAAAAGCCCTTAGTTTCTAACGAATCTTCGTTAAAAAAATAAGGACTACATTTGGTGACCCTCCCGTCCATCTCCCGCGCCCTAAAAACAGCCCGCGGGGCTGTTTTTGCCCCGCGGGACGCTGACGCGGGGTTGCGACTTGCGGTTACCGCATCAGGCTGCGCCCCTTGGGCGGGGCTTGCCTTCTGCGACCGCTGCGCCTGCTCCGGCTTCCTGTTTCCGCCGCAGGCGGCGGTCGCCTCCGCAGCAGGCTGTTCGATTCCCGTATGGGTCACCATTTACGCCCGACACCTGTTGAAAAGTAAATATAAAGAAAAAAGCACTACCTCAAATGAAGTAGTGCTTTTTGGTGACCCGTACGGGAATCGAACCCATGTTACAGCCGTGAAAGGGCCGTGTCTTAACCGCTTGACCAACGGGCCTTACAAATACAGAGCTTCGCTAAAACCTCCGACTTTCATCGTCCACTACTGCGGACGACCGTCCCCCTTATCTTAGCGAAACTCTGTAACGTGGTAGCGGTAACTGGATTTGAACCGGTGACACTTCGGGTATGAACCGAATGCTCTAGCCAACTGAGCTATACCGCCACATTTGTCTGTGCGCTCTCGAGAACGCTATATTATTATAGCCGACAGTGTCCCCTATGTCAAGTAGTTTTCCCCGAAAAATTTCAAAAAATACAAAAAAATTCCGCATTGCGGGTGCAATGCGGAATTTTACGCTTATAGGCTTCCCCCTCAGGGGGAAGCTGTCGCCAAAGGCGACTGATGAGGGGCGAACTTACGGCAGTTACCCGGTTATGGGCGGCCACGGCAGCTTTCCCCTCATCCGGCCTCGGGCGGGGCCTCGGCCACCTTCCCCCAAAGGGGAAGGCTCTTTCAAAATTACTTCTTCGGGGTCAGCACGGCCTTGCCGCCCATGTAGGGGCGCAGGACCTCGGGGATGGTGACGCTGCCGTCGGCCTGCAGGTGGTTCTCGAGGAAAGCGATCAGCATACGCGGCGGGGCCACGCAGGTGTTGTTGAGGGTGTGGGCCAGCTGGGTCTTGCCGTTCTCATCCTTAAAGCGGATGCGCAGGCGGCGGGCCTGAGCATCGCCGAGGTTGGAGCAGGAGCAGACCTCAAAGTACTTCTGCTGGCGGGGGCTCCATGCCTCAATATCGCAGCTCTTGACCTTCAGATCGGCCAGATCGCCGGAGCAGCACTCCAGCTGGCGGACAGGGATCTCCATGGAGCGGAACAGCTCGACAGAGTTTTTCCACAGCTTATCATACCAATCCATGCTGTCCTCGGGCTTGCAGACGACGATCATCTCCTGCTTCTCGAACTGGTGGATGCGGTAGATGCCGCGCTCCTCGATGCCGTGGGCGCCCTTCTCCTTGCGGAAGCAGGGGCTGTAGCTGGTCAGGGTCAGGGGCAGCTTGGCGCCGTCCAGCGTCTGGTCGATAAAGCGGCCGATCATGGTATGCTCGCTGGTGCCGATCAGGTAGAGATCCTCACCCTCGATTTTGTACATCATAGCGTCCATTTCAGGGAAGGACATAACACCCTTGACCACATCGCCGTGCATCATGAACGGCGGGATGACATAGGTAAAGCCCTTGTCGATCATGAAATCGCGGGCGTAGGCCAGCACAGCCTCATGCAGGCGGGCAATGTCGCCCAGCAGGTAGTAGAAGCCGTTGCCGGAGACGCGGCCGGCGGCGTCAAGGTCGATGCCGTCGAAGCTCTCCATAATGTCAACATGGTACGGGATGGGATAGTCAGGCACGACAGGCTCACCGAAGCGCTGGACCTCGACATTGTGGCTGTCATCGGGGCCGATGGGCACGCTGGGGTCGATCATCTGGGGGATCGTGTACATGATCTCCTGAATCTTGGCCTGCAGCTCGGTCTCCTTGGCCTCCAGCTCCTTCAGGCGGTCGGCCTGCGCGGTGACCTGCTTCTTGATTTCCTCGGCCTCGGCAGCCTTGCTGGGGTCCTTCTTGGCCTGGCCCATCAGGGCGCCGATCTGCTTGGACAGCTTATTGCGGTTTGCGCGCAGGTCGCTGGCCTCGCCGATAGCGGCGCGATACTCGGCGTCAAGCTTGATGACCTCGTCTACGAGGGGCAGCTTGGCGTCCTGAAACTTCTTCTTGATGTTTTCCTTGACGGCGTCCGGGTTTTCACGGACAAAGCGAATGTCTAACATAATGGTACTCCTCTATTAAAATTTCAATAATAGATACATTTAAAAAAGCGTTGTAGGGGCGAACATTGTTCGCCCGCTGCAACTTTGCGGCTGCGGGTACTTTGCGGGTCGATGACGAGCATCGACCCCTACATGTAGGGGCGGATTCCATATCCGCCCGCGAAATCGTGCGGCTGCCGCAGCTTTTCCGGGCGAACAATGTTCGCCCCTACAAATCCAACTTGCTCACCCCTCCGGGTCATACATTCCCAGCAGGCTGACGAACTTTTGCAGCATGGCATCGCTGTAGAAGTCGATCTTCAGTGAGCCCTTGCCGTCCTTGTAATCGACATGGACCTCGCTGCCGGTGACCTCCTTCAGCGCGGCCTCCACCTCAATGGCGCGCTTGGGGCGGGTGAAGTTATCCTTCACCTTGGGCGGCTTGGCGGGCTTGGCCAGCTTTTTGCAGAGCGCCTCGGTCTGGCGGACATTCAGGCTCTGCGCAATGACCTCGGCAGCGGCCTGCCGCATCCGCTCCTCATCGGGCAGCCCCAGCAGGACCTTAGCGTGGCCAAAGCTTAGCTTGCCCTCGCTGACCAGACGGCGCACATCCTCGGGCAGGGCCAGCAGGCGCAGGCTGTTCGCCACGGCGCTGCGGCTTTTGCCCAGCCGCTTAGCAGCGCTCTCCTGCGTCAGGCCGTATTTGTCGATAAGCTGGCGGCAGCCCTCGGCGACCTCGATGGGGTCCAGATCCTCGCGCTGCAGGTTCTCGATCAGGGCCAGCGCGGCGGCCTGCTCATCGGTGACATCCTTGATGATGACCGGCACCTCGACAAGGCCGGCCAGACGGGCGGCACGCCAGCGGCGCTCGCCCGCAATGATGATGTACCCGGGGCCGACCTTTTTGGGGCGGACGGCGATGGGCTGCAGCAGGCCGTTTTCCGCAATGCTGTCGGCAAGCTGGTTCAGGGCATCGTCGTCAAACCGTTTGCGGGGCTGCTCCGGGTCAGGCTCGATCTCGCGCAGCAGCAGGGTGGAACCGGACGCTTCACTTCCGGTATCGTCGGACAGATCGGCAAACAGGCTGTCGAGCCCCTTGCCCAAGCCGCCCATCTTCTTCTTGGCCATCGGCGTCCCTCCTTATCGCTCATTGTTTGCTAAAAATTCCCGCGCCAGCTCCATATAAGCCTCGCAGCCCTTGCCGTTCGGCTCATAGAAGTTGATCGGCATGCCGAAGCTGGGTGCCTCGCTCAGGCGCACGGTGCGGGGAATGACAGCCCGGTATACCTTGTCGCCAAAGTACTTTTTCACCTGTGCCACGACCTGCATCGTCAGGTTCAGCCGCCCGGAATACATGGTGAACAGCACGCCCTCAATGTCGAGGTGGCGGTTGTACTTCTGGCGCACGGTTTTAAGGGTGCCCATCAGCTCGCTCAGACCCTCCAGCGCGAAAAATTCGCACTGCATCGGGATCACAACGGTGTCCGCTGCGCAGAGCGCATTGACGGTCAGCAGGTCGAGCGACGGTGCGCAGTCGATGAAGATGTAGTCATACAGCGGCACGACCGGCGCCAGCACCGTGCGCAGGCGCATCTCACGCCGGGGCACCGAGACCAGCTCAATAGGTGCGCCCGCCAGCTGCGTGTTGGAGGGCAGCACATCTGCGTTGTACTCGCTCTTGATGATGGCCTCGCGGACATCATCATCGTCGATCAGGCAGGTGTAGGTGTCGGCCTCGACCTTGTTTTTTGCGATGCCGTAAGCGGATGTCGTGTTTCCCTGCGGGTCCAGATCCACGATCAGGACCTTTTTGCCCAGCGCCGCCACACAGGCACTCAGGTTGACGGCGGTCGTGGTCTTGCCAACGCCGCCCTTCTGGTTTGCTATTGCGATGACTTTTGCCACGCCGTACCTCCCCTGTTTTTTTGCAATTTTCAGCGGCAGAGGCCGCTTATATCTATTATAGCACAATGCTTTGCGATAAAAAAGGGGTCGAATACAAAAAGTACCCCCGGAATGTTCCATGTGGAACATTCCGGGGGTAGGTTGGCTATAAAGGCAAAGCTGCAAAGCCCCTCAGGCCTCGTAAACTCGGCCAGCTCCCCCATAGGGGGCGCCTTTTTGTGCGGGCTTCGCCCGCGGGAAAAGTCTCCCCTTACAGGGGAGGTGGCCGAGCGAAGCAAGGCCGGAGGGGCGGCCTTGGCTCTACTGCCCTCTTTACCGGGCGACACCCTTACGCGCCCCTCATCCGGCCTTTGGCCACCTTCCCCCTAAGGGGGAAGGCTTTTCTTCCTCACAGCTTCACCGCAAACTCGCTGTCCTCCTTCTTGGGGTCGTTGTCCTGCTTGCCTGCCGTCCCGTCACTGCTCACAGGGATGCGCACGATGTACTCAAGGCAGCCGTCATGCTTATCACAGTGCGTGGTGGCAGCTATCCCCTTTTGGGTCATCAGATCGACTGCGTGCTGCAGCGTGTTCACAAAGAATCGTACATCCCGCACCATCGGGATCGTGCGGCGGCAGGGGCTGGGGCTGCCCGGGGCCGCCAGCATCTGGTCCACCAGCCTGTCGGCCTGCCGCACGCTCAGCTTGTCGCGGGCCATCTTCTCCAGCGCCGGGGTGCGGCGGCTCTCCGGCAGGCGCAGCGCTGCGCGGGCATGGCGCTCACTCAGGTGGTTGGCCGTGCAAAGCTGCTGCTGCTCCGCAGTCAGGGTCAAAAGGCGCAGCTTGTTGGCCAGCGCGGGCTGGCTCAGACCCAGACGGCGGGCCGCCTCGGCTTGGGTGCAGCCCCACAGCCGGATAACCTCCTTGATGCCGCGCGCCGTGTCAAACGGGTCCAGCTGGCTGCGCTGCAGATTTTCAAGCAGTCCCAGCGCAGCGGATTCGCTGTCATCATAGTCGGCAAGGATGGCGGGTACCTTTTCCAGCTTGGCAAGCCGGCAGGCACGCAGCCGGCGCTCCCCTGCCACAAGCTGGTATTTGCGGATGCCGACCCGCCGCACGCTGATGGGCTGCAGCAGCCCGTTCTGCAAGATACTGACCGCCAGCGCAGCGATCTCCGGCTCATCAAAGGCGGTGCGCGCCTGATAGGGTGACGGCTCGATGCAATCCACAGGCAGCATCAGGATGCGCCCCTGCTTCTGTATATCATTCTTCGGCAATTTCGTTTCCTCCCCCTGGGTTTACTGCGTGTCTGCCGCAAAGGCGGCCCACAAAAATAGCTATGCTTTTTCTACAAAAAGCATAGCATATTTTATACGCCCGGAAAAGAAAAATCGTTCGCCCGGTTATTTTGTTTTTCGCGCTGTTACAGCGGTTTTTTTGCGATTTTTCCGCCGTTTCGGGGGTAAACGGTCGGAGTCTGCGATATTTTTCTGCAGAATACCAGCCCGCGCGCGCTGCCGTCCGGCAGGGTGAACTGGCGCGTCTTTGCATACTGGCCGCCCAGCTTTTTCAGCGCATTGGCGGCGGCCTTTGCCTCGGCGTCTGCCTCGGGGCCCTTCATGGCGATGAAGCTGCCGCCGACCTTTACAAGCGGCAGGCAGTACTCGCTCAGCACCGGCAGCGCCGCCACTGCGCGGGCGGATGCGACATCAAACTGCTCGCGCCAGATTTTGCGGGCGGCCTCCTCGGCGCGCTCCTTGGCAAATTCTACGCCGGTCAGCCCCAGCTCGGCGCAGGCATATTTCAAAAAATCCACCCGCTTGCCGGTCGGCTCCATCAGGGTCAGCGCCAAATCGGGCTTGTAGATTTTGGCCACGATGCCGGGAAAGCCCGCACCGGTGCCGACATCCACCAGCTTGCCCTGCACCTCTGGCTGGGCTGCAAACAGCAGACTGTCCGCAAAGTGGCGGTCCTCGATGCCCTCGGGGCTGGTGATGGCGGTCAGGTTGACCTTTTCGTTATAGCTGACAAGCAGCTCGGCATATTTGTCCAGCAGGTCCAGCTGGGTGCCGGTCAATTCAATGTTCCATGTGGAACATTTAGCTTGTAATCTGTTTTTATCAATCATAGCGTCTCCTTGGCTTCCCCCTCGGGGGAAGCTGCCGCCCGCAGGCGGCTGATGAGGGCAGACTGTATGTGGCTGCCCGGTTGCGGGTGAACTTGATATACTCGGCCCTCATCCGCCCTCGGGCGGGGCCTCGGGCACCTTCTCCCTCGCGGGGGAAGGCTCACTTACTATCCTTCAAAATCACAATGCTCAACTGCGCCAAATCGCTCGGCGATACGCCCGGGATGCGGCCTGCCTGCGCCAGCGTGCGCGGGCGAATCTTCGCCAGCTTTTCGCGGGATTCCAGCGTCATTGTCTCGATCGGCGCATAGTCGAAATTCTCTGGGATGACTACGCTCTCATGCCGCTGGATGTCGCGGATGATGCGCTCCTCCCTTGCGATGTACCCGGCGTAGCGGATTTCCGTTTCGATGCGCTGCGCCATGGCAGGGGTCACGCCCTCGCCGCGGCCGATGACCCTTGCGATCAGGTCATACTTGATGTAGGGGCGGCGCATCAGCTCCATCGCTGTGCCGCCGATCTCGCCCAGCTCGGCGCCCTCGGGGGCAGCGGCGCGCAGGTCGGCCAGCTTAATGCTGGTTGTCTCCAGCCGCTTCAGCTCGGCCTGCTTGCACGCGCGGTCACGGCAGAACACCGCCCACCGCGCATCATCGACCAGCCCGTATTCCCGGCCGATGGGGGTCAGCCGCTCATCGGCGTTGTCCTGACGCAGACTCAGCCGGTACTCGCTGCGGCTCGTCATCATGCGGTAGGGGTCCAGCACTCCCTTCGTCACAAGGTCATCGACCAGTGTGCCAAGGTAGCTTGTGTACCGCGCCAACACCAGCTCTTCTTTGCCCAGCGCGTGGCGGGCGGCGTTCAAGCCGGCCAGCAGTCCCTGCGCGGCGGCCTCCTCGTAGCCGGAGGTGCCGTTGAACTGCCCTGCACCGTAGATGCCGCCCACGACCTTGCTTTCCAGCGTGGGCTTCAGCGTGGTGGGATCGACGCAGTCGTACTCGATGGCGTAGGCCGGGCGCATGATTTCAAGGTGCTCAAAGCCGCGTATCGTGCGGTACATTTCGTTCTGCACGGCCTCCGGCAGGCTGGACGAAAGCCCCTGCAGGTACATTTCCTCGGTATCCTCGCCGCAGGGCTCGACAAAGACGGGATGGCGCTCCTTCTCCTTAAAGCGCACGACCTTATCCTCGATGGACGGGCAGTAGCGCGGGCCGACGCCCTGAATATCCCCGCCGTAGAGCGGCGAGCGGTCGAGATTGTTGAGAATGACCCTGTGGGTCTCGGGGTTGGTGTAGGCAATGTAGCAGTTGACTTTGTTGTGCATCGGCGCGCGGGTCATAAAGCTGAACGGCTGCAGCTCGCTGTCCGGGTCGCCGGGCTGACACTCAAGCTTGTCAAAGTCGATGCTGCGGCGGTGGACGCGGGCCGGTGTGCCGGTCTTGAACCGGCGCAGCGTAAAGCCGTGCGCAATCAGGTCGCGGGTCAGCGCCGTGGCGGCATGGGTGCCGTCGGGGCCGCTGTCGCAGTGCGCATCACCCACAAAGATGCGGCCGCCCAGATTCGTGCCGGTCGCAACCACGACCGCCCTGCAGGCATAGTAGGCGTGCAGGTTGGTGTAAACGCCGCAAACCTGCCCGTCCTGCACATCAATGCCGACGATCTCTCCCTGATGGATGTCAAGGTTGGGGGTCTTTTCCAGCGCGTGCTTCATCCAGATGTGGTAGCGCTTGCGGTCGGTCTGTACCCGCAGGCTGTGTACGGCCGGGCCTTTGCCGCGGTTGAGCATCCGGCTCTGCAGGTAGGTCGCATCGGCGGCAAGGCCCATCAGGCCGCCCAGTGCATCGACCTCGCGCACAAGATGCCCCTTGGCCGTGCCGCCGATGGACGGATTGCAGGGCATATTGCCGATGAAATCCAGCGACAGCGTGAACACCGCCGTCCTTGCCCCCAGCCGTGCCGCCGCGTGGGCAGCCTCTATTCCCGCATGCCCCGCGCCGATGACGATGACATCGTAGGTTCCGAGTTTATCCATATACTTTCCTTCTTACCCTATCTTTTGCAGAATATCCTCGCAGACTCCTGCGAAATTTGTATCCAGTTCATTGTTGCCATAGCGCAGCACGCGGCAGCCAATGCTTTGCAGATACGCCGTGCGATGTGCATCATACTCGGCAGCCTGCGGTTCGGTATGCTGTGCGCCATCCAGCTCTATTACCAGTTTACACGATGGAAAATAAAAATCAACTATAAAATTTCCAATCATTTTTTGACGGTGGACAGTTTGCGGGAGATTTTTCAGAAAGTCATACCACAGGTGTCTCTCCTGCGGGGTCATTTCCCTGCGCAGTTTTTGTGCATTTGCGCGCAGCGGATTTGTCGTTTTGATGCCCTTCATAATGTTACCTCCACGCCCTAAAGGCTTCCCCCGAGGGGGAAGCTGCCGCCGCAGGCGGCTGATGAGGGGCGAAGTTTTCGATATTGCCCTTTTACTGGACAACCACTTTTAAGCCGCCCCTCATCCGGCCTGCGGCCACCTTCCCCCGCAGGGGGAAGGCTCTCCCTAAAGGCTTCCCCCTCGGGGGAAGCTGCCGCCCGCAGGCGGCTGATGAGGGGCGAAGTTTTCGATATTGCCCTTTTACTAGGCAACCACTTTTAAGCCGCCCCTCATCCGGCCTACGGCCACCTTCCCCCTCTGGGGGAAGGCTCTCCCTAAAGGCTTCCGGAAGCTGCCGCCCGCAGGCGGCTGATGAGGGTGGAGTTCACGCGGTCTTACTTTTAACAGGCAGCACTCGCAGGCTCTCCCCTCATCCGTCCGCGGGCGGGGCCGCGGACACCTTCTCCCCCAGAGGGAGAAGGCTCCGCCATTTTTTACTTACTTGCCTACACAGAATGTTTCAAAAACTTCGTCAATGGTTGCCGCTGTCGCGTCCTCGCCGGTCAAATCGCACAGCGCCTGCAGGGCGTCCGTCAGGCAGACGGCGGCGGCGTCCAGCCCAAAGCCGTCCTGCCTTGCGCGGATGGCCTCGGCCAGCGCATCACGCGCGCGGGTCGCGGCTGAAAGCTGGCGCGCGCTGCAAAGCTGCGCCGCCCCCGGGTCCATCTGTGCCGTACCCAGCAGGTCGGCCACAGCGTCGGTCAGCGCCTGCAGGCCGACGGCATCTTTGGCACACATCGGCACGATCTTTTTAAAATACGGCTCCAATGTTCCATGTGGAACATCCTGCTCCCCTGCCAGATCCTGCTTGTTCAGCACGGCGATTGCCGGGCGGCCCTGACACTTGCGGGCCAGCTCCAGATCATCGTCTGACAGCGGCTGCGCGGCATCGAACACCGCCAGCACAAGGCCCGCCTCGTCCAGCTTTTTCCAACTGCGGCGGATGCCCTCGGCCTCGATGGCATCCCCGTCCGCACCGACCTCGCGCACACCGGCGGTGTCAAACAGATTCAGCCGCACGCTGCCCAGCTGGACCGCCTGCTCGACAATATCGCGGGTCGTGCCCGCCACCGGCGTGACGATGGCGCGATCAAAGCCGGCCAGCAGATTCAAAAGCGTGCTTTTGCCGACATTGGGGCGGCCCAGCAGTACGCAGTCCACACCATGGCGCAGCACCGCACCGGCACTGTAGCCGTTGATCAGCGCGTCCAGTTCGGCTTTCTGTTCGGTCAGGGTGCGCACAAACGCCTCATCGGACAGTTCCGGCACATCCTCCTCCGGGTAATCGACCCATGCGGTCAGGTGGGCGTTCAGCGTTTGCAGCGCGGTCTGTATCTTGCCGATGCGCTTTGCCAACCGTCCGTCCAGTGCCGATTTTGCCAGCGCGGCCCCCTGCCGGCCGTTCGCCGCAATGACTTCCATCACGGCCTCGGCTTGCGTCAGCGACATCCGGCCGTTTTCCAGTGCGCGGCGGGTGAACTCCCCCGGCCCGGCCGGTACGCAGCCTGCGGTGATCAGTGCCTCCTGCAGGCCGTCTGCCATCGCCGTGCCGCCGTGTACCGACAGCTCGATGACATCCTCGCCGGTGTAGGAGTGCGGCGCCCGGAAAAACAGCGCCACGCACTCGTCCATCTCGGCCCCGTGCAGCAGGTAATGGCCCAGCATGGCTGTGTAGCCTCTGGCATCGGCAACGCTTTTGCCCTGCCGCACCGGCGCAAATAGTTTGCTGACGATGGCGTAGGCGTCCGGGCCGGACACGCGGACCGTGGCAATGCCTCCCTCGCCCGGTGGGGTCGCCAGAGCGCAGATGGTTGTATGCAGTTCCATGTGGATGCTCCTTTTTTATGGGAATACTTTAGAATAGCATGAATACGCGGTGTTTTTCCAGCCTTTTTTATAAAAAAGGCTTCGGCGAAAAAATTTCAAATGCTTGTAGGGAGGGGTCTTGACCCCTCCGTGCCCGTGAAAGGCATGGCAAACTTCCCGGAGCGGTCAAGACCGCTCCCTACAAATCCACCAAAAAGGAGAGGCCAATGCGCGGCCTCTCCCCTGTTGCTTATTTATTCTTCGTCATTATTCTCGGGTGCTGCGTCCTCGGCGGCCTCGGCGGCCAGCTCCTCGGCTTCGATGGCAGCCAGCTCCTCGGGTGTCGGGTCACTCTCGCCGGTGTCCTCGATCTTTGCGGTCTCGGCATCGTTGTCGCGGTCCACGCGGGCCACAACGGCCACGCGGTCATCGTCCAGCATACGCATAACGCGGACGCCGCTGCCGTAGCGGCTCTGGATATTGATGTCCGATGCATGGATGCGGATCAGGATGCCGTTCTGGCTGATCAGAATCAGGTCGTCGGTGTCATCCACGATCTTGATGCCCGCCACATTGCCGTTGGAATAGTTGCGGATACCCAAGCCGCCGCGCTTCGTGATGCGGTAGTCATCAATACGGCTGCGGCGGCCTTTGCCCTCCTCGCTGATGGTCAGCACGGTGGCACCCGGGCGGCAGACGCCTGCGCCGACGACATAGTCGCCCTCGCGCAGCTTAATGACACGGACGCCGTGGCCGGTACGGCCCATCGAGCGGGCGTCGTCCTCGGTAAAGTGGATGGCTGCGCCGTCATGGGTAGCCACGATAATTTCATCGCTGCCCTTGGTCAGGTGGCTCCACACCAGACTGTCACCCTCGTTGAGCGCGATGGCGATCAGGCCGGCCTTGCGGATGTTGCGGAACTGGGACAGCGGCGTGCGCTTGATGAGGCCCTGCTTGGTAATCATCGTTGCGTAGGTGTTGTCCTCATCGACATCAGCCTTCTGCTGCAGCATCAGGGTAACGCTCTCCCCCTCCTGCAGCTGCAGCAGGTTCACGATATGGCTGCCCTTGGCGGTACGGCTGCCCTCCGGCACCTGATAGCCCTTCAGGCGGTAGACACGGCCCTGATTCGTCAGGAAGAGCATGTAGTCATGCGTCGAGCCGACATACATTTCCTCGGTAAAGTCCTCGTCCTTCTGGGTCATGCCCTGCACGCCGCGGCCGCCGCGGTTCTGCGCCTGATAGGTATCCAGCGTTGTGCGCTTGATATACCCTTCGTGGGTCAGCGTAAAGACGCAGGTTTCCTCGGGGATCAGATCCTCGATGTCCACCTCGCCGGACACAGCCTCGATGGAGGTGCGGCGCTCATCGCCGTATTTGTCGGCCAGCGTGGTCAGGTCGGTCTTGACGATGCGCTTGACATGCTCGTCATTGGCCAGAATATCCTCAAAGTCCGCAATGGCCGCGCGCAGCTCGCCCAACTCCTGCTCGATTTTGAGGATCTCCAGACCGGCCAGACGGCCGAGCTGCAGCTTGACGATGGCATCTGCCTGCAGCTCGTCAAAGCCGAAGTTATCCATCACGGCCTGACGCGCCTCGGCAAAGCCGCCCTTGCAGGCGCGGATCGTGGCGATGATCTCATCGACGATGTCAACGGCCTTGTGCAGGCCCTCCAGAATATGCTCGCGCTCCTTCGCCTTTTTCAGCTCAAAGGCAGTCCGGCGGCGGATGACCTGCATCTGGAACTCGATGTAGCGCTCCATCATGGTCTTGAGGCTCATGATCTTGGGCACGCCGTCATCGAGCGCCAGCATGATCACGCCGACCGTGTCCTGCAGCTGGGTGTAGCGGTAAAGCTGGTTCAGCACGACCTGCGGGTTGGCGTCCTTCTTGATCTCAATGACGATCTTCATGCCGGTGCGGCTCGAGGATTCGTCATTCATATCGCTGATGCCCTCGATCCGCTTGTTCTTGACAAGATCGGCGATCGACTCGATCAGGCGGGTCTTGTTGACCATATAGGGGATCTCAGAGATCAGGATCTCATAGCGGCCGTTCTTTTTCTCGACGATCTCGGCGCGGCCGCGCAGCGTGATCTTGCCGCGGCCGGTGGCGTAGGCAGCGCGGATGCCGCTGCGCCCCATGATGATGCCGCCGGTCGGGAAATCCGGGCCCTTGACATGCTCCATCAGACCGGCCAGGTCGATGTCGGGGTCCTCCATCAGGGCGATCATGCCGCTGACGATCTCGCGCAGGTTGTGCGGCGGGATGTTGGTTGCCATGCCGACCGCGATGCCCTGACTGCCGTTGACCAGCAGGTTCGGGAAGCGGCTGGGCAGAACATGAGGCTCCTTTTTGGTCTCGTCAAAGTTGGGGTCCCAGTCGATGGTGTCCTTTTCAATATCGGTCAGCATCTCGCAGGCCATCTTGGACATGCGGGCCTCGGTATAACGGTAGGCAGCCGGGGGGTCGCCGTCCACAGAGCCGAAGTTACCCTGACCGTCAACCAGCGGATAGCGCAGGCTGAAATCCTGTGCCAGACGCACCATGGCATCGTAGACCGAAGCGTCACCGTGCGGGTGGTAAGAGCCCAGCACCGCACCGACCGTATCGGCAGATTTGCGGTAGGGATGCTGCGGGTCATTGCCGCGCTCATGCATCGTGTACAAAATGCGGCGATGCACGGGCTTGAGGCCGTCACGCACATCAGGCAGAGCACGCGCCACGATAACGGACATCGAGTAATCAAGGAACGCCGTCTCGATTTCCTGCTTCACATCGCGCACAATGACCTTGGTACCGGACCCCGGCACCATGATGATATTTTCTTCCATTGTATCACCTTAATTATATCTATTGACTGATAACTTATACTTTTTTGTCCAACACCCACTGTAACGGGTTGTTGTCTATATACTGCCAGATTTCTTCAAAATCGGAATGGCTGCGGATGATGTGGTCATAATACGATCTTTGCCAGACCGGACAGCCTGCCGCCCGGCTCACGCTTGCCTTATAGCTGTTCATGATTCTTGGCACTGTAGGGGCGGCATACATGCCGCCCGCGGCCGTTTCCGCCATGCACCCGATAGATAGGATCATATGCAGATGGTTCGGCATAATAACATATTTTTCAATATGAGCCAGCGGTGTATGCTCCTCAATCGCCAAGAGGTTTTTTTCTGCAATTTCACCTGTGCTGCTCAGGATAACATGCACGGGCGGCATGTATGCCGCCCCTACAATCGATCCTAACAGGTTCTGTTTATTCTTGCAGCAGATTGTTATAAAATAGTAGGCATGCGTTGCATAATCAAACTGCTGTAATCTCAGCAGCTTTCGTTTCTCGCGTTCATTTTCCATTTCCATTCCTATGTTCCACATGGAACATCACACATCCAGATTCGCGTACTTTGCGTTTTTCTCGATGAACTGGCGGCGGGGTTCGACCTGCTCGCCCATCAGGATGCTGAACGCCTCGTCGGCGCGCTCGGCGTCCTCGATCTTGATCTGGACAATGACACGGTTGTCGGGGTTCATGGTGGTCTCCCACAGCTGGTCGGGGTTCATCTCGCCCAGACCTTTGTAGCGGTTGACCTTTGCGCCGGGCATCTCGGCGCTCAGCAGCTTCATTTCCTCATCGTTGTAGGCATACTTGACATTCTGGCCCTTCTGCAGCTTAAACAGCGGCGGCTGGGCAACATAGACATAGCCGTGGTCGATCAGCGGCCGCATATAGCGGAAGAAGAAGGTCAGCATCAGCGTGCAGATATGCGAGCCGTCAACATCGGCATCGGCCATGATGAAGATCTTGTGGTAGCGCACCTTGGAAATATCAAACTCATCGCCGATGCCGGTGCCCAGCGCGGTCACAACGGGCATCAGCTTATCGTTGCCGTAGATGCGGTCGGCGCGTGCTTTTTCGACATTCAGCATCTTGCCCCACAGCGGCAGAATGGCCTGAATGTTGGAGTCTCGGCCCATCTTGGCCGAGCCGCCTGCAGAATCACCCTCCACGATGAACAGTTCGGTCTTGGAGGGGTCTTTTTCGTGGCAGTCGGCCAGCTTACCGGGCATACGGTTGGATTCCAGCGCGCTCTTGCGGCGGACCAGCTCGCGGGCCTTTTTGGCGGCAGCGCGGGCGCGGGCCGCCTGCGTGGCCTTTTCAAGGATAGCCTTCGCCACAGCGGGGTTTTCCTCAAAGAATTCGGTCAGGGCCTTGTAGACCACATTGTTGACCAGACCCTTGATGAAGGTATTGCCAAGCTTTGCCTTGGTCTGGCCCTCAAACTGGGCCTCCTGCAGCTTGACGCTGACCACGGCAATAATGCCCTCGCGCGCATCGGAGCCGGAGAGGTTCTCGTCCTTATCCTTCAAAATGCCCTTGGCGCGGCCGTACTCGTTCAGCACACGGGTCAGGGCCAGCTTAAAGCCATCCTCATGGGTGCCGCCCTCGGGGGTGTGGACATTGTTTGCAAAGCTGAGCAGCAGCTCATTGTAGCTGTTATCGTAATACTGCAGCGCCACCTCGGCCACAGCGCCCTGTCCATCGCCCTTCATATACATGACCTGCGGGTGCAGGGGGGTCAGGTCGCGGCGCTCGCACAGATAGCTGACAAAGGAGCGGATGCCGCCCTCGTAGCACATCGTCTCGGTGCGGACTTCGCCGTTCTGCTCCTCCTGCGGGCGGTCGGCATCGGCGCGCTCGTCCGTCAGGGTGATGCGGACGCCGGCGTTCAGGAAGGCCTCCTCGCGCAGACGCTTGAGCAGCGTCTCATAGTGGTAGAGCGTTGTCTCCTGGAACATCTCCGGGTCGGGCTTGAAGGTGACTGTCGTTCCGGTAGAAGCAGCCGCGCCGATCTTTTTCAAATCGCCGTCCGGCTTGCCGCGCTTGAAGCTCTGCTCATACTCTACCCCATCGCGGCGGACACGAACGACCAGCCACTCCGACAGGGCGTTGACGACCGATGCACCAACGCCGTGCAGACCGCCGGCCACCTTGTAGCCGGAGTCCTCGCCGCCGAACTTGCCGCCGGCGTGCAGCACGGTGTAGACAACGGTGACAGCCGGGATGCCCAGCTTGGGCTGGATGTCCACGGGGATGCCGCGGCCGTTGTCCGATACCTCAATGATATTGCCGGGCTTGATGGTCACCTCGATATGGGTGCAGTAGCCTGCCAGTGCCTCGTCAATGGCGTTGTCCACGATCTCATAGACAAGGTGATGCAGACCGGAAGGCCCGGTGGAGCCGATATACATGCCGGGGCGCTTGCGCACAGCCTCCAGACCCTCGAGGACCTGAATCTGCGCACCGCCGTAGGCATGGTCGGTAGCCGTTTCGCGGTTGGTTTCGGTGATGATTTCTTCTGCCATGAAATGATAGCCTCCTGTTGTGGGTGGGTATCTCTATACATCCCGTTTTCGGATGTTCTGTAGGGAGGGGTCTTGACCCCTCCGTGTTTACGCGGCTGCCTGTGTGCGGAGGGGTCAAGACCCCTCCCTACAAAGCAAGATAAACAGCAGCTGTAACTCTTAAAATTCCAGCCTCTCGGCCCGCTTTTTCAATGCGGCGGGCGATAATTGGCTGATGTAGACCGTCTCATCTGGGAAATCGGTGACCATAAAGCTTTTGGGCAGGGTGCCGGGCGCACACAGGTCCACAACGGCGCCCTCGGCCTCGGCATGGCGGAAATATTCCTCGGTCCGCCGCGATGCCCCGGCTGTATCCAGATCAAACACCCCGATCACATCGCGTGTGTTCAGTACAAAATCCTGCCCGGCGTGAAAGTACATAAGCAAAATCCTTTCAGGATTTTGCAGATAAAAGATAATAGATAAAAGATAATAAATATGGATACGCGCAAAGCGCGTAATCTTGAGCGGGCTTTCAGCCCGCGATCCACCAGTTTTATTATCTATTATCTTTTATCTATTATCTACAAAAGGTTTCTCCTGCGCACATCCGCCCTTCACATAAACAATTTTCCCGTTGGTGCGTGCAAATGCCGCAGTGTCGCAGGTGGTCACGATCGTTTGATGCTCCCCCATGCGGGTCAAAAGATAGGTCTGGCGCTCATCGTCCAGCTCGCTCAATACATCGTCCAGCAAAAGCACCGGATGCTCGCCGAAAAGCTCACCGACCACGGTGGCCTCGGCCAGCTTGAGGGCCAGCACGCAGCTGCGCTGCTGTCCCTGACTGCCAAACACCCGGGCGGGCTGGCCGTCCAGCAGGATTTCTAAGTCCTCCCGGTGCGGTCCTGTCAGGCAGAACCCGGCGCGCAGCTCTGCGGTGCGCATGGCGTGCATCTTTGCGGCCAGCGCCTCGGCAGTGGGGGCATCGGTACACATCTGGTAGCGCACCTCCAGCACCTCGGCGCCGTGGGATATATCGCGGTAATTCTGCGCCGCGATCGGGGCAGCCTGTTCCAGAAACTTGCAGCGGTGCTGCATGATCAGTGCGCCGTACTCCGCCAGCTGCTCCTCGTAGGTGTCCAGCAGTATTGCGCCGTTTGGCGTAATATCGTAGCTTTTCAGCAGCGCATTCTTCTGGGCCGTCAGCCGCATGTAGCGCCGCAGCGCCACAAGGTAGGGCCTGTATACCTGACACAGCGCCGAATCCAGAAACCGGCGGCGTCCCTCGGGGCCGCCCTTGACCAGCCCCAGCAGGTCCGGCTCAAATACAACGGCCTGAAAGTTCCCCGCCAGCGCGGCAGCGCGGCCCATGTCCGCGCCGTTCAGCCTGCCGGTGCGGCCGGGCCGCTGGCTCGTCTTGCTGCCCACCGTCAGGCGGATCTCTTTTTCGATGTCCTGCGTCTCAAACGCGCCTTCTATGACCGAAAAGTCACAGCCGCGGCGGATCAGCTCGGCATCCTTGGAGCCGCGGAAGCTTTTGCCGCCGGTCAGCAGCCAGATTGCCTCCAGCAGGTTCGTCTTGCCCTGCCCGTTGGGGCCGCACAGCACGGTCAGGTGCGGGTCGGGGTCCAGCACGGCATGGGCAAGATTGCGGTGGTCCGTCAGTGCAAGGTGGGTCAGGCGCATTACGCACCCGCCGCGACCTGCACGGTCTGGCCCTCCAGCTCGACCGTATCACCGGCGCGGCACTTTTTGCCGCGCATCGTGCAGACCTCGCCGTTGACCTTGACGGCCCCGCCCTGAATCAACTCCTTGGCCTCGCCGCCCGTCTCACACAGCCCTGCGAACTTCAAAAGAGCGTCAAGCTTTATAAAGTCGGTGTTAATACGAATTTTTTCCATACACTATCCTTCTATCTTATCGGTGCATCCGTAGGGGCCGGATATGTCCGGCCCTCAACCTTGCTGCAGCAGCCTTTAACCGGGCGGCTGTTTTTATCTGCAGGGCCGGGCATGCCCGGCCCCTACAACTCAGCCCTCGTTCTTAAAGCGTACCGGCAAAACCAGATAGATAAAGTCCTTGCCGTCCTCGGGCAGCAGCTTGACCGGGCTCAGGGGGCCGTTGATCTCCAGTACCATCCGCTCACACTTGGAATAGCGCAGCGCATCGAGCAGATACCGGTTGTTGAAGCCGATCTCTACCGGATCGCCGGTCATCTCCACGGGGGAGAATTCGTCCACGACCTTGCCCAGCGGGGTCTGGCAGCGCACAGTCACCCGCTCCTCACCGAAATTGATGCGCAGCGGGTTCTTCAAACGCTCGGTAATAATGAGGGAGGCGCGCTCGATCGTGTCGATGAAGGTCTTGCAATCCACGACAACACGCGTTTTTTTGTCTTTCGGGATGACGCTCTCATAATTGAGGAAGTCACCCTCGATCAAGCGGCTCATGATCGTATAACCGTTGGAGGTGAACACGACATAGCGGCGGTTTGCGTCGATCTTGACATCATCGTCCGCGCCGCCCATGATCTTGAGCAGCTCCTGCAGCGTCTTGGCCGGAATGATAATGCGGATGTCGCGGGTACACTCGACGGCACGCTGGATGATAGCCAGTCGGTAGCCGTCCAGCGCCACGATCGTCAGGCTGCCCGGCTCAATGACGAACAACTCGCCGGTGTGGGCAGGCTTTTTGTCGTCCTGACTGACTGCGTAGATCGTTTTTTCGATCATCTCGCGCAGCATACCGCATTTCACGGTCATTGTGTTGTCAGCGCCGGTCACCGGCAGGCTGGGATAATCGCTGGCGTTCAGCGCGGGAATCTCAAACTCGGCCACGCCGCCGCTGATCTTGGCCTGCCCCTCATCGGTCAGCTCGATGCAGATATCACCGGCCGGCATACGGCTGACCATCGAGCCGAGCAGCTTTGCATCAAGTACCGTTTCACCCGGTACAAGTACGTTGCATTCAATGGTGGTCGTGATACCCATTTCCATATCATAGCCGGTCAGCGTCAGGGTAAAGCCCTCGGCCTTGAGGTAGATGCCCTCCAGCACAGGGATGGCCGCGCGGTTGGTGATTGCGCGGGAAACGCCGTCGATGGCATTGGCCAGCAGGGTCTTTTCACATTCAAATTTCATACTCTGTTCTCCCGCCCGCTTGTTCAAAGCGGGGCAAAAAGCGTCTGTTTTTTTCTTTATGTTTTCTCTGGTTCGGGTTTTCCACCATCGGGGCTGCTATTTTCCGGGGTAAGCTGCTCTTTCAGAGTGTCCCTGTTCGCAGAAACTATTAACTATGGTAGTAGTCGTAGTAGGGGCTGTTAGTTCTGTGGAAAACTCCGCCGCGCCTGATAGCGATGCGGAAAATCGTCCGCGCAGACTTTTGAACAGTCTGTGGAGATTCTTGTTGAAAACCCGGAAACCGCCGTTTTTCAACACGCGCTGTGGAATACCGTCTGTTGAAAACTAAAAACTTTGTGGATAAGTTACTTTCTTTGCAAAGAAAGTAACCAAAGAAACTCCAATCCTATAACCCGTAGAATAGTTGCTGGTATATCGTTAATTTCTGCGCATTCCATCCACGGGTCAACACATTGAAAGTTCTTTGCCTACTTTCTTGAAAGAAAGTAGGCTAGGTGCGGACATTCTTCATGATGTCACTGCACATCTCCTTGAGGTGCTGGTCGCGGTTGATGTTTTCCTCCATCGTCTTGATGGAATAGACAACGGTGGAATGATCGCGCTGGAACTCCTGCCCGATAGCCTCCATGCTCATGCCGGTCACCTCGCGGATAATGTACATCGTCATCTGCCGCGCGGCGCTCACATTCGCATTGCGTTTTTTGCCGCGAATATCCGAGGGCATCACATTGTAGGTGCGGGCTACCTCATTCAGGATCTTTTCAATCGTGACGGGGATCGGCTGGCTGTCGTTCAGCGTATCCTTGATCGCGGTGGTCGTCACGCCGATGCAGGGCTCGATGCCCTCCAGCATATAGTAGGCGTTCAGCTTTTTGACGGCGCCCTCCAGCTGGCGGATGTTCTGCTTCAGATGGTTGGCGATGTACTCGGCCACATCGTTGGGCAGGTCAAGGTTCAGCAACTCGGCCTTGCGCTTGACGATGGCCACGCGGGTCTCAAAATCCGGCGGCTGGATGTCGGCGGTCAGGCCCCACTCAAACCGGGTGCGCAGACGCTCCTCCAGCGATTTGATCTCCTTGGCGGGGCGGTCGGAGGCAATTACGATTTGGCGGCCGTCGTTGTGCAGCGTGTTGAAGGTGTGGAAAAACTCCTCCTGCGTGCTCTCCTTGCCGGCCAGAAACTGAATATCATCGATCAGCAGCACATCGGCCTTGCGGTACCGCTGGCGGAACTGCTCCATCGTGGCGGTTTTGATCGCGGTGATCGTCTCGTTGGTGAATTTTTCACAATCCACATAGACAATGTTGAAATCCGGATGGTTTTTCTGGATCTCGATCTTGATGGCGTTCAAAAGGTGGGTCTTGCCCAGACCGGACGGCCCGTAGATGAACAGCGGGTTGTACGCGCCGGAGGGGTTTGCCGCAACAGCCTGCGCGGCCGCAAACGCAAACTGGTTGGACGGGCCCTTGATGAAATTCTCAAAGGTGAACTCATACCGGCCGCTGGGCAGGGATTTTTCGTCCATCTGGTTTTCGCTGTCGCCGGGCTTTACGCCGTCCTCCGGCGGGGCGACCACATAGCGGATCTCTACATCAAAGCCCAGAATGGCTTTGAACGCATCCTGCAAAAGTGCCGTGTAGCGGTCCGAAACAATGCCCATCACGAAGTCACTGCGCAGCTCCAGCGTGACGGTCTTGGAATTTTCAAAGCTGACAGCCTTGATGTCCTTGATGTAAAATGCGTAGGTAGCGTCGGAGGTCTTTTCTTTGCAGTAGGCCTTGACCGCTTCCATTACCTCATTGATAGAATCCATGAAACTCGATACTCCCCACTTCCTGTTATAAATCAACGCCTTTTGCAAGGGCGCAAAAACACTGCTTACAGTATACCACAAAATTAAGTTTTGAACAACACCTATATTATAATAAAGTAGGAATTTTTTTACGGCGTGGAAATGTTGAAAATTTTCCCGCAAAAAGGGTATTCTGGAAAGTTTTCCACAGAAAGTGTGTTTTTCAACAGTGAATAGTACAAAATGTAGTGGATAACTGTTTGTAGCGAAAGATTGTTTGACGCGCAGACGAAAAATTCTGCAAAAAACCTCTTGACAAAAGGGGTGCTTATCGCGTATAATCTAACTCTGCAAGGCTGCCCCAGTGTATGGGCGAAGCCCTGAGCAAACAGCCCATACCGGGATTTCAACAGGAGGAATGAAAAATGAAGCGTACTTTCCAGCCCAAGAAGCGTCAGCGCAGCCGCGTCCACGGTTTCCTGAACCGCATGGCTACCAAGAACGGCCGCAAGGTCATCGCCCGCCGCCGTGCAAAGGGCCGCAAGAGCCTGACTGTCTGATTTGTTTCAGAGATTATGTGAACAAAAGGGTTGCTGATTGTAAAATCAGCAGCCCTTTTTTCAAATAATGCCTTTACAGAAAACGGGATTCATTATAATATAGAAGAATAGGAAAAAATAAAATGCCTTCCCCCTTGGGGGAAGGTGTCCGCGGCCCCGACCGCGGACGGATGAGGGAGAAGTGAACCGCAGCTGTTCGGTACAGGGCCGGCAGGGGCAGGCGCGCCCCTCATCAGCCGCCTGCGGGCGGCAGCTTCCCCCCTGAGGGGGAAGCCTTCAGGAAGGAGACCTATGCGTTACCGCACTTTAAATAAAAACTGGCATTTTAACCGGGTATATGGCCGGGGCAAAAGCTATGTACACCCGCATTGCGTGCTGTATGTGGCCAAAAACCGGCTGGGCTATACCCGCATCGGGCTGACCGCCACCAAAAAGGTCGGGCATGCGGTGCAGCGCAACCGCGCCCGCCGCATCATGCGCGCCGCCCTGTCGGAGCATCTGGCCCAGAATATCGGCGGGTATGACATTATTCTGGTGGCGCGCGGCCAGACCCCCCGCCTGAAAAGCACCCAGCTGAGCAAAACGCTCGGCCGGCTGTTTGCCAAGGCCGGTCTGCCCGACCTGACCGCCCCGGCTGAAAACGCCGCACAGCAATGATCGCCCGGGCGCTGATCGCGCTGCTGCAAGGGTATAAGCGGTATATCAGCCCGCACCTAGGGCATCACTGCCGCTTTGTGCCCACCTGCAGTGAGTACGCCATGCAGGCCCTTGCCACGCACGGTCTGCTCAAGGGCTTGCTGCTGACTGTCTGGCGGCTTCTCCGCTGCCAGCCGTTTGCCCGGTTCGGCTATGACCCGGTCCCCGAAAAGGGGATGTGGGTCAACCCGGAACGCAGGCTGACGCGAGGGTAGGCTTCCCCTGAGGGGGAAGCTGTCAGCGGCTCCGCCCGCTGACTGATGAGGGGCAGACTTCCCTCAATAACCCGTTTATGGGCAATCATGGCAAGCCCGCCCCTCATCCGGCCTTCGGCCACCTTCTCCCAAGGGAGAAGGCTTTTCAACATTGCTTCTCATGTCTTTGCACTGCGCAGCAGAGACCTACATAAAAATAATGGTCCCGGGCGCAGACGGGGCAGAAGGAAAGGCTATGAACTTTATGTACTTCCTGGCCATATTGATTGGCCCGCTGGTGAAGATCCTGTACGGCTTCATCGGCAACTACGCGGTAACGCTGGTCGTTGCCACCCTACTCCTCAAGCTGCTGCTCTTCCCCCTGAGCATCCATCAGCAGAAATCCTCGGCAAAGATGGCTGTTTTTCAGCCGCTGATGAATGAGATCCAGCAGAAATACAAAAACGACCCCCAGAAGCAGCAGGAGGAGCTGATGAAGCTCCAGCAGGAGCATGGCTTCAACCCGATGGGCGGCTGCCTGCCCATGCTGCTGACGATGCTGGTGCTGTTCGGCTTCCTGGGTGTTGTGTACTACCCCGTGCATTACATCTTTGGTGTGGACAACGCCGCCGTTAAAGCCGCCTGCGAGGCGATCGGCATTGCCACCGCCAACACCTCCACGATGCAGACCGCGCTGATTCAGGCCATCCACAACGGCGCAGTGATCGACCCGTCCATCATCCCTGCCAACATCGTGGCAGAGATCCAGAACTTCAACACCGGCTTCTTCGGCATGGATATGTGCGATGTCCCCGGCTTCCGCTTTGTGCCGATCGCCATCTTCCCGGCCATCGCGGCAGTCACGATGTTCATCAGCTACTTCGTCACCCAGAAGCTCTCCGGCATGGACGCCCAGATGCAGGGCAGCATGAAGGTCATGATGCTGGTCATGAACCTGATGTTCGTTACCTTCTGCTTCAACGCCCCGGTCGGCTTCTCGCTGTACTACGGTGTGTCCAACCTGCTGCAGATCGGCCAGTCCTATGTCACCTACAAGATCTACAGCCCCGAAAAGTTCAAGGCCCAGTATGAGGCCGAGCTGGCCGCCAAGCGCGCCGAAAAGAAGAAAAAGCGCACCGTCACGGTTGAGCAGAACGGCGAAAAGATCCAGAAGGAAGTCACCCTCGGCGAGGCCAACAAGCTGCGTCTGGAGCTGGCCCGCCAGCGCGAGGCCGAGCTTTACAAGGACGAGCGCACCACCCCCCTGAACAAAGAGTAAAAGAAAAAGACGCCGCGCAACCGTAGGGGCGAGCATTGCTCGCCCGCGCCGTTGGCGGCTGTGAGGGAGTGTATCCCCTGCCGCCGTAGGGGCGCATTCTATATGCGCCCGCCCCGCTCCCCTTTGTGATGAATGTAACGATAAGAAATAAGAAGGAGGTTCCCTTTTATGCGCAGTATGGAAATGAGCGCCAAGACCGTTGAGGCCGCCGTAGAGGCCGCCTGCGAGGCGCTGGGCGTTGACCGCGATGACATCCATGTCAGCTACGAGGTACTGGAATTCCCCGCCCGCAAGCTGTTTAAGACCATCCCTGCCAAGGTCCTTGTAAAGGTCGAGGAGCCGGAGGCTGCCCCCGTGGAGGAGGTAAAGCCCGCCGAAGCCGCTGAGCCTGCCGAGGTCGTTGAGATCTCTGACGAGACTGCCCCTGCTCTGGAGCAGGAGGTCGTGGACGAGATGGTTGCCGAGGCTGACGAGGAGACCGAGCTCCCCCTCGACATCGAGGCGGACCCCCGCCTGCAGGCTGCGGTTGACTACCTGAGCCCTATCTTTACCCTGATGGGTGTTGAAAACTTCACCTTCAGCGCCGTCAAGAAGGGCGCTGCCACGATCCTGAAGGTCTCCGGCGAGCATATGGGCGCGCTCATCGGCCGCCGCGGCGAGACGATGGAGTCGCTGTCCTACCTCGCCAGCCTCGTTGTGAACCGCATGGAAGGCCCCTATGTCAAACTGGGGCTGGATGTCGGCGGCTACCGCAACAAGCGCGAGGACGACCTCTCTGCCCTTGCCAGACGCATTGCTGACCGCGTTATCCGCACCGGCTGCTTCTATGAGATGGAGCCGATGAACCCCTACGAGCGCCACATCATCCACACCGCCATCGCCGGTATGGAGGGCGTGCGCAGCGAGAGCAAGGGCGAAGGCCCGGCCCGCCATGTGGTGCTGTACTCCACCGACCCCAACGCCTGCAACCTGCCTGACCGCGACAATGCCCGCAACCTGCGCGGCCCCCG
>ERZ835109.700-NODE-700-length-35847-cov-3.562751_pt1 | contig 35847 bp, 35 predicted proteins | sample MGYA00519946_ERZ835109 | MGnify/ENA primary metagenome ERZ835109 (study PRJEB31850, sample SAMEA3708771) | human gut metagenome | biome: human gut; feature: human-associated habitat; material: faeces | place: China | collected 2014 ...
TGCCGTCACCGGCAACATCGTTGGTCTTGGTGGAAACTTCCTTCACCAGCTGAGCGCCCATGTTCTCGAAGGGATCGGGCAGCTCCACTTCCTTGGCGATGCTGACGCCGTCGTTGGTGATGAGGGGTGCGCCGTACTTCTTATCCAGAACCACGTTGCGGCCCTTGGGGCCCAGGGTGATCTTAACGGTATCGGCCAGCTGGTCAACGCCGGCCTGCAGAGCCTTGCGGGCCTCATCGCCGCGCATAATGAGCTTAGACATAATTCATAACCTCCAAGTTTTCTTAAAGTGGGGGACTGCGTCCCCCCTTTGCCCGTAAAGGGCACGCCGCATCCGTAAAGCAGCAAAGCTGCTAACGGCTGCGCAGTAGATTTCCCCTCGCCAGTTTGTGAACTGGCGACGCCGTCCAGGACGGCTGGGGTCAAGGAATTTTTGCCACGCACATGTCGCGGCAAAAATCAATTCAAGCATTTTGTCAGGACACATGCCCCACCGTTCCTTCATCCCCTTCCGGAGCAAACCAGCGAAGCGTTTGTGCCGGAAAAACGAGGAGCAGTGGAACGAGCGAGCTTTGGCCGCAAGGCCGAAGCGAGGGATGTGCAGCTTGTGACGAGTTACTCGACGATGGCCAGGATATCGTTCTGACGGACAACTACGTACTCCACGTCCTCCAGGGTCACCTTGGTGCCGGCATACTGGCTGGTGATGACCTTATCGCCGGGCTTCACGGTCATGGTGACTTCCTTGCCGTCTACCATGCCGCCGGGGCCCACGGAAATGACCTCAGCCACAGAGGGCTTCTCCTTCGCGGAGCCGGTGAGGATGATGCCGCCCTTGGTGGTCTCCTCGGTCTCTACCATTTTCAGGATCACACGATCAGCTAACGGGGTAAGTTTCATGTTGGGTTCCTCCTTGTATATTTTCATATGATAAACAATTTCAGCGTTAGCACTCAGTCTCCTTGAGTGCTAACGCTGTTATCATAGTACAACTGTCCCGGTTTGTAAAGGGGTAATTTGTAAATAAGTTATGAAGTTTCCATTGGGGAAAATCGTCGGTTCCCGCCCTCACTTGGGACCGGCACCGTAATTGGGATCACAGCCCTTGGGTCCGAAGAAATTCAACCTTTTTTCCGACAAAGTCAGACGCACATCCCGGCTGTGGATGGTCTCCCCGTCCAGACAGGTCACAATGTCATCTTCCGACTGGATGCGGACGTTTTTGGCAGTCACCACCCGGATCACCTCCGGCGGCAGCGAGCGGTAGCGACCAGCGGAATAGGCGCTGAACAGCCCTGCGAACTTCATGCGGCTGATGTTCTTCACCAGCACCGTATGTAAAACGCCATCGTCCATTCGGGCCTCCGGCACCGGCGTGGAGCCACCGCCGTAGTAGCGTCCGTTGCACATGGAGACGAGGGCGAAGTCGTCCTCGATCCTCTCCTCGTCCAGCCAGACCGTCCAATGCCGTCCGATGCGGCCGAAGATGCCGTTCGCCGCCACGCTGACCAGATAGCTGCCGCGCCCGCTCAGGTGCGGATTGGCGCTGAACTTATGCACGCTCTCGGCGATGCGCGCGTCGATGCCCGAGCAGGCGATCGTCAGGCAGTAACGCCCGCTGCAGTCGATGAGGTCGAGCGCCTGCGTTTCGCCGTTCCAGAGATTTTCCGCATCGAGAAACTTTTCGTAGTCCGCGCCGAAGTTTTTGAGAAAATCATTGCCCGTGCCGATGGGGATACAGGTCATCGCGGCGTTGGCATAGCCCGCGATGCCGTTGGCGACCTCATTGACCGTGCCGTCGCCGCCGCAGGCATAGAGCCGCACCTCTTCTCCGCTCTCGGCGAGGCCGCGCGCGAGCGTGGCCGCGTGGCCGACTGACGCGGTGAGCATACACCGTACGTCCAGACCGTGCTTTTCCCGCAGCGCCTCTGCCATCGCATAAATGCGCTGGCGGCTGTCGTTCTTTCCCGCGGACGGATTGATGATAAAAATGTGTTTCAAGGCGTTTTCCTCCTTACACTCTCTTCCCGTACATGAACAGGTCGCACTTGAGCATACCGTTGTAAAGCTTGCGCTTTTTGTCGGCTATGCGGCCGAAGCAGCGCTCAAACTCCGTATGCGACGAGAGCACATAAACGCGCCAGGTCTCCGGCAGCTTGTCTATCGCGCGGCCGAAGGCGCGGTAAAGCTCCTCGGCCTCCTTCTGCTCAAGCAGACGCTCACCGTAGGGCGGATTCGTCACAACGCGCCCATACTGCCCGCCCCAGTGGAAGCGCGTCGCATCGTCCACCTCAAAGCGCACCGTATCGTCCACCTCGGCAAGCTCCGCGTTGTGCCGCGCGATCTCAATGGCGTGCGGGTCGATGTCGCCGCCCCAGATCTCGTAGGTCTTGTCGTGAAATTCGTTGTCCATCGCCTCGTCCGCCGCGTCGAGCCATATCCTTTTGTCCACCATCGCCCAGTGCTGCGCGGCAAAGCTGCGGTTCAGACCCGGGGCGCGGTTCCTGGCGATCAGCGCCGCCTCGATGGCGATGGTGCCGCTGCCGCAGAAGGGGTCGCAGAACGGGTCGCGCCCGTTGTAGTGCGAGAGCTTCACCAACGCGGCGGCCAGCGTCTCCTTGAGCGGAGCCGCCACGCCGACGGCGCGGTAGCCGCGCTTGTAAAGCCCCTCGCCGCTCGCGTCGAGGCAGAGCATCACCTCGTCCTTCATGATCGAGAAGCGGATCTGATAGCGCTTGCCGGTCTCCGGCAGCGTTTCAAGCCCATAGGCCGCCCCGAGCCGCTCGACGACCGCCTTCTTCACGATGGACTGGCAGGCGGGGACGGAGTGCAGCGTGGAGTTGATGGAATAGCCCGTCACGGGGAACTCGCCCTCGCGGGGGATCCAGTCCTCCCAGCGCACGGCGCGGGTGCCCTGAAAGAGCGTTTCAAAATCCGTCGCGCGGAAGCTCGCGAGCACGAGCAGCACGCGCGCACCGCAGCGCAGATTGATGTTCAGCCGCGCGAGGTCGCGCTCCTCGCCGCGGCACAGCACACGCCCGTTTTCCACGCGGATATCGGCAAGACCGAGCTTTTTCACTTCATCGCCCACCAGGCTCTCGAGCCCCAGCAGGCAGGGAATGGCAAATTGCAGCATGGCGTTTCCATCGCTTTCCTCTTTCGTTTTTTCCAGTATAGCGGACACGGCGCAAAAACGCAATCGTCCGCGCGCAAAAAAAGCATGGTAATTCCCCTCGCCCTATGGTATACTATGGAAAAGCCCCAAACGCCCCTCCGGCGGGCAATGTAACGTTAAAGTTGCGCGTCGGACAGGCAAAAACGCAAAACGCAAGCGCAGGTTGGTGGAAAAAACACGGCGCGGGCGGTAGGATAACCGCACAGAGAGAAACGGAGGAACAGGGAAATGGCCTTTGGCGAAAAGCTGCAGGAGGTCCGAAAGCAAAGCGGCATGACGCAGGAGACCTTTGCCGAGCAGCTGCACGTCTCGCGGCAGGCGGTGTCGCGCTGGGAGTCCGGCCGCGGCTACCCGGAGATCGAAAAGATCCTCTACATCTGCCACCGCTACCACACGACGCTCGACGCGCTCTTCGCCGACGAGCTTCCGCCCGTCGAGGCGGAGGAGGCCGAGGTCGAGCAGCCCATCGCCGGCAAGCCGCTCAAGCGTTCCTTTGTTGACTTTCTCAGCAATCTTTCCCCCTATGACAAGCTCATCGGCGGCACGCTGATCTTTATCGTTCTGCTCTCGCTGATGGCGCTTGCCCACAGCATGAAAGGAGGTTCGGGAGGCAACATGACATTCGTATGGATCGCCGCCATCGTCATTTTCGGCATTGCCGAGGCGGCGACGGCGGGGCTGGTCTCCATCTGGTTCGTGGCGGGCGCGGTCGCCGCGCTGCTCTCGCTGGAGCTCGGCGCGGTGCTCTGGCTGCAGATCGTCGTTTTTCTGGCGGTCTCCATCGCGGCGCTGATCGCAACGCGCCCGCTGGCGCACAAAATGCTGGATAAGACCATTGTTCCCACCAACGCCGACCGCGTGCTGCACCACACGGCCAAGGTCACCGAGACCATCGACAACGAAAACACCACCGGCGCCGTCTACATCGACGGCAAAACATGGACCGCCCGCAGCGAGGACGGCGACGTGATCGCCCGCGGCTCCATGGTCACCATCGTCCGAATGGAGGGCGTCAAGCTCTTCGTCAGAAAAGAAAGGGAGGAACCGTAATATGCCTATCGCATCCATTTTCAACTACATCGGCGTCATCGTGCTCGTCGTGCTCGTGCTCATTCTCATCGTGAGCAACATCCACGTCGTGCAGCAGTCCCGCGCCTACGTCGTCGAGCGTCTCGGCGCGTACAGCGCGACCTGGAATGTCGGCCTGCACCTGAAGATCCCCTTCATTGAGCGCGTGGTCAAGAAGGTCAGCCTCAAGGAGCAGGTCGCCGACTTCGATCCCCAGCCCGTCATCACCAAGGATAACGTCACCATGCAGATCGACACGGTCATCTATTTTCAGATCACCGACCCCAAGCTCTACACCTACGGCGTCGAGCACCCGATGAACGCCATCGAGAACCTCACCGCCACGACGCTCCGCAACATCATCGGCGAAATGGAGCTTGACCAGTCCCTCACCAGCCGCGACGTCATCAACGCCAAGATGCGCTCCATCCTTGACGAAGCGACCGACCCCTGGGGCATCAAGGTCAACCGCGTGGAGCTGAAGAACATTCTGCCGCCCAAGGAAATTCAGAACGCCATGGAAAAGCAGATGAAGGCCGAGCGCGAGCGCCGCGAGTCCATCCTGCAGGCCGAGGGTCAGAAGCAGAGCCAGATCCTCGTCGCCGAGGGTGAGAAGCAGTCCACCATCCTCAAGGCGGACGCAGAGAAGCAGGCCGCCATTCTCCACGCCGAGGCCGAGCGTCAGGCCGCTGTGCTGCGCGCCGAGGGCGAGGCCGAGGCCATCATGAAGGTGCAGACCGCGCTGGCGGACTCCATCAAGCTCCTCAACAACGCCAACCCCAACGATCAGGTCGTCAAGCTCAAGGCGCTCGAATCCTTCGAAAAGGCCGCCGACGGGCAGGCGACGAAGATCATCGTGCCGAGCGAGATCCAGAGCCTTGCCGGCCTTGCCGCCAGCTTCAAGGGTCTGCTCGAGGACGAGAAGAAGTAAGATCCCGCACCGCGAAAGAGAGCGCCTCGGCGCTCTCTTTTTTGTAACCGTTTTGTAGTGACTTCTCTTTGGTGATATGATACAATAGTGACATACAGAAAAAGCAGAGGAGGAACGACATGAAAAAAAGACTTTTTGCGCTGCTGCTTGCCGCGGCACTCACGCTGACGCTCGCCGCCTGCGGCGAAAAAACCAACGCAGACACGCCGCTGCCCGACGAACCGTCGGAGCCTGTCGCCGAGCAGCCCGCCACGGACGATGAATGGACCGTCCTGCACGCGGACGATGTGCTGCTGCGCACGGAGCCGTTCACCCTCTGCGAGGGCAGGACGGCGACGCTTGAGCTATACGGCTATCAGAACGGGGAGTATGACTGCGGCGTGAGCCGCATCCACCTTCTGTGGGACGACGGCAGAGAGGAGAATCTTCTGATCTCCGACCTCGGCGACGAGGTTTGGGGTGCGGACGGCTACACGAGCTGCTGGTCGCCGGAGAACTGCCTTGCAACCGGCGACTATAACTTCGATGGCTACACGGACCTCGGTCTGCAAATCGACACGCCCGCCTACAACCTGCCCTATTATTACTGGTTCTACGACGCGGAAACGGACCGCTTTGTTCCCTACCGCAGCTGGACCTATCAGCTTGAGATCGACGAGGAGAACAAGACGTGCATCTGCCAATGGCATTCTACGCCCGAGTATTACACCGACACCTACCGTCCCGATGGGAACGGCGGGCTGTACCTCGCGCGGCGCGATACGGAGGTTTATTACAGCGCGGACGGGGTAAAGAGCTTCACCGAGGTCTATGCGGTCAATGAAAAGCCGCTCACCTACGCCGACCTCGACCGCGACGGTGAGTACGAGATCCTCGTCCTCACGACCTCGGAGCCGGATGAATTTGCAAAATGCCGCTACACGCTGGAGGCGAGGAAGTACAACGGTACGGTGCTCTTCACCAAGGAGGTCACCCCCTACTATACCGGTTGGGACACTTTCTTCCTCTGCTACGGAGAGGATGAAAACGGCGTGTGGGGCGCGGATGTGCTGCGCTATCAGACCCATGAGGACGGGGGCGTGGGCAGCTGCTCCTACGATTTGATCTCCTACGCCGGCGGGCGGGAGCGCTACCTTGACGGAAACACCATCACCTTTGTGCTCGAAGCGGACGGTGCCGCGCCGATCCCCGACATCGACCGTGCGACGCAGGCGGAATTTGTGCGCTTCCGCGAGGGGGTGGCGTCGCTGCTGGAGGGAAGTTCCTATCTGCTCTTTTGCAGCGGTCCTGCCGAGGACCCCGACACACAGCAGGCAGTTGAAAATATCCTTGCCGGGCTCGACGCGCTGGAGGCCCGTCTCTACTCCAATGCGGGCTGAGCGCGATGCGCGCGTCTGATGCTCGTCATTAGCTGCGCTTATCAAACTGTGCAAAACCATAAAAAGCGCCCGAAAACGGGCGCTTTTCTCTCTCTTTTTTTGGTCCCTCCGTCACCTTGTTTTTCTTGCGCAAATGCTCTATCATACGATACAATATCTACAATGGCAGCACAGCTCGCGCACTTATTATTATACGACAGGAGGACGGTCCCATGGAACTGCTCAAGGAACGCATTCGCCGCGAAGGCAAGGTCCTGCCCGGCAACATCATCAAGGTCGACGGCTTTCTCAACCACCGCGTCGACACCAAACTGCTTGAGGCTCTGGCCGATGAGTTTGCGAAGTATTTTGACATCAGCAAGATCACCATGGTTTTAACAGCGGAGGCAAGCGGCATCGCTTTGGCCACGATCTGCGCTCAGAAATACGGTGTTCCCATGCTGTTCGCCAAGAAGGCGAAGAGCGATAACATCGAGGGCGGATTGTACCAGAGCGAGGTCTTTTCTTATACCTATAAAAAGAAGGTCACGTTGATCGTCAGCCATGAGTGGCTGCACGCGGACGACCACGTTCTCATCATCGACGACTTTATGGCCAAGGGCTACGCGATGCAGGGCCTCATCGACCTCGTCAACGCCGCGGGCGCGACGCTCGAGGGCATCGGCGTCGCGGTCGAAAAGGGTTTCCAGGGCGGCGGCGACAAATTCCGTGCCTCCGGCGTACCGTACAAGGCGCTTGCCGTCATCGAGCAGGCGGACGAGAACGGCATTCTCTTCCGTGAGGACGACTGAGATGAAAAAGGTACTGGTATTGGATTTCGGCGGGCAGTACAATCTGCTCGTCGCGCGCCGCGTACGTGAATGCGGCGTCTACTGTGAGATCAAGCCCTACACCATGTCGATGGACGACATCCGCGCCTTCGGCCCCGCCGCCATCATCTTCACCGGCGGCCCCGCGACGGTGTTTGAGCCGAACGCCCCCGCGCTCGACAACGCCATTTTCGAGCTGGGCCTGCCCATCCTCGGCATCTGCTACGGCCAGCAGCTGATGATCCATCAGCTCGGCGGCGCCTGCCGCAGAGCCGAGGTCCGCGAGTACGGCAAGGTGGAGCTGACGCACGACGGCACGAGTCTGCTCTTCGACGGCATCGAGCCGACGAGCATCTGCTGGATGAGCCACGGCGTCGAGGTCGAGCGCCTTTCCCCCGGCTTCCGCGCCATCGCGCACACCGCGGGCTGCGCCTACGCCGCCATCGAGAACGCGGAAAAGAAGCTCTACGGCGTGCAGTTCCACCCCGAGGTGCTGCACACCGTCCACGGCACCGAAATTCTGAAGAACTTTCTCTATAAGGTCTGCGGCCTTTCCCCCGAGTGGAGCATGGCGAATTACGTCAGCGAAGCCATTGAGGAGGTCCGCGCCAAGGTCGGCAGCGGCAAGGTGCTGCTGGCGCTCTCCGGCGGCGTGGACAGCGCCGTGGCTGCCGCGCTTCTCTACCGCGCGGTCAGCGAGCAGCTCACCTGCATCTTTGTCGACCACGGCCTGCTGCGCAAGGACGAGGGCGATCAGGTCGAGCGCGCCATGCACGACTGTCTCGGCATGCGCATCGTGCGCGTGAACGCGCAGGAGCGTTTTCTCACCAAGCTTGCCGGCATCTCCGAGCCGGAGCGCAAGCGCAAGATCATCGGCGAGGAGTTCATCCGCGTCTTTGAAGCGGAGGCCAAAAAGCTCGGCCGCGTCGATTTTCTCGCGCAGGGCACCATCTACCCCGACGTGGTGGAATCCGGCGTCGGCGGCGAGAGCGTCGTCATCAAGAGCCACCACAACGTCGGCGGGCTCCCCGACCATGTGGATTTCAAGGAGATCATCGAACCCCTGCGCCGTCTCTTCAAGGACGAGGTGCGCCAGCTCGGCATTGAGCTCGGCCTGCCCGAGAGCCTCGTCTGGCGTCAGCCCTTCCCCGGCCCGGGCCTTGCCATCCGCGTCATCGGCGACATCACCGAGGAAAAGCTGCACATCGTCCGCGAGGCGGACGCCATCTTCCGCGAAGAGGTCGCCAAGGCCGGTCTCGAGCGCAGCATCAACCAGTATTTCGCCGCGCTCACAAACCTGCGCTCGGTCGGCGTCATGGGCGACGAGCGCACCTACGATTACGCCATCGCGCTGCGCGCGGTGGAGACGCAGGACTTCATGACGGCCGACTTCTCGCGCCTGCCGTGGGAGCTGCTCGACACCGTCTCCCGCCGCATCGTGAACGAGGTCAAGGGCGTCAACCGCATCCTCTACGACGTCACCTCCAAGCCCCCCGCCACGGTGGAGTGGGAATGAGAAAAAAGTGAACATGAGGGGCTGCAAAGCCTTGAAAACACTCACTTTTTGAAAATCTCATTTCCTGGTTGATAGCAAAATGATAGCAGATACCCAAACTGTTTTGTTTATTCTTGTTTCAAGGGACAAGTGGTTTGCAGGTTGAGCTATCATACCAATCCTATATTGAGAGCGAAAAAGGCTCTGCTGACTTTCTGTAAAAGAAGGTCGGCAGAGCCTTTTGTTATTCTTCCGTGTGTTCTTTGAGGTCGGCAAGGAGCAGATCACTCAGTCCCTGCGACGGCGTGATCTTGTGCCACTGACCGGAGGTGTCGTATTTCGGATAGTAATAGCGCCAGTGGTCGTATTCTTCTTTGGTAATCTCTTCCGCTTTCAGCTTGGCGGCAACTTTGCCCCATGCGGAAAGCATCCTGTGAAGCTCCGCTGCGTCGCGTCCTTTGTGGATATGAACGCGCAGATGCACCTCATCCTCGCACTCACAGACCTCAAGACCGTAGCGGTCTTCCAGCGTGAACAGCGTGTGCATCAGCCCTGTATAAGAGTCAATGTCTGGTACGTCCAGCGCCTTGGGTGAAACCTCAAGCACCTTTGCCAGCGCAGCAGTCACATCCGCTTTCGGAGTTCTGGAACCATTCTCATACTGTGCAAGCCTGACATCTGCGGATTTCTCTGGGAAGCCCAGCGCCATACCGAGGTATTTCTGTGTCATGCCCCGCATCGTGCGGAAAAAGTGGATGCGTTCACCAATCGCCATAATAGCCATCTCCTGTGTCGGTTGTCTTTGATAACGAGTATAGCAGATATGTTTAATTTCGTCAAGAAAAATCTAAGCAAATTTATTTAATATTTTCCTGCAAACCGGCTTGACTTAAACTTATATGTATAGTACAATAGTTGTAAGCTAAGCATATTAGCTTAATTCATAGAAATTTTACAATTTAGGATACCCCAAAATGCAGGAAAAATGTCCGTTGTAAGGTGAGAGAGGGGTGAAATTCAAAAGAGCCAAACTGAATGACCGTCCAAGGGATACTTTCTCCGGGGAAGCACGCGATGAGACGAGCGTGCCAAGGAGAAAAGAAACCGGCACAGCGCCGAAAAGGGTTGCCTGTCAGAGTCCTGCGGATAGAACGGCGAAGCAATCAACCACAAATCAGGAAAGGAAGGTATTTTGCCTATGGCAGGAGAAATTTTTATGCGAGTAAATGAAGTTGCGGAAGAGCTTGGCGTATCGGTTCCGTATGCGTATAAGCTCATCCGTGAGCTGAACGAAGAGCTGCGAAAGACCGGCTGCATCACCATTGCGGGCAGGATCGACCGCAAGTTCTTCCACGAGAAGTTCTACGGAACGAGAGAACCGAAGGAAAGAAGGGAATCGAATGGCAGCGTTTAAGGACAAGAAGAACGGCTCATGGTATGTGCAGTTTCGCTATACCGACTGGCGCGGTGAGCGCCAGCAGAAATTGAAGCGCGGCTTTGCCACGAAAAAAGAGGCGCAGGCATGGGAACGCGAGTTTCTGATGCAGAAGCAGGCTGACATCAATATGAGCTTCGAAAGCTTTGTGGCGCTCTACGAAAAGGACGTCAAGCCCAAGCTGAAGCTCAACACATGGCTCAGCAAGGAGCATATCATCCGCACAAAGATTCTGCCGTATTTCAAAAAGCGCAAGCTCTCGGAAATCACCGCCCGTGATGTGATCGACTGGCAGAACGAGATACGGCAGCACACCAAGTCAAGCGGCGAAAGCTATTCCCCGGACTATCTCAAGAACGTCCATACCCAACTGAGCTGTATTTTTAACCACGCCATCAAGTATTACGGCTTGCAGATCAATCCCGCTGCAAAGGCCGGAAATATGGGCAGCGAGCAGCCGAAGGAAATGCTGTTCTGGACGAAGGAAGAATACCTCAAATTCATCGACGCCATGATGGACAAGCCCATGCTGTACTACGCCTTTGAAATCCTGTACTGGTGTGGCATCCGCGAGGGCGAGCTGCTGGCACTGACGCCTGCGGACTTCGATTTTGAGAAGAAAACGCTCCGCATCAATAAATCCTATCAGCGCTTACAGGGTAAGGACGTTATCACCACGCCGAAAACGAAAAAAAGCAACCGCGTGATCCAGATGCCAAACTTTCTCTGTAATGAGATACAGGACTACTTCAAGCAACTTTATGGACTGGAATCGGACAGCCGTATTTTTCCTCTGTCCAAATATGCCTTAAAGCGCGGGATGGCGTTTGGCTGCAAGGCGTCTGGTGTCAAGGTCATTAGAATCCACGATTTGAGACACAGCCACGTTTCACTGCTTATCAACATGGGCTATTCCGCCGTTGCCATCGGCAACCGAGTGGGGCATGAGAGCGTTGAGATCACTTACCGTTACGCGCACCTGTTCCCAACTGTGCAGAAGGAAATGGCAGATAAATTGAACGTTGAAAGGAGCAATTAAGATGTCACTGAAAAACCGAGACAATCACAACCGCTGGCGCAATAAGACCGTTGCCTTCCGGGTGTCCCCGGAGGAAGACCAGCAAATCGAAACCTTTGTCAAGCTCTCCGGGCTGACGAAGCAGGACTACATCACCCGCCGCTTGACCTGTAAGGACGTGGTGGTACAGGGCAATCCGAGAGTTTACAAGGCGCTGCGTGACCAGCTTACCGCCGTACTGGACGAGCTGCGACGCATTGATGCAGGCGGCAGCGTAAACGATGAGCTATTGGACGTGATCGGGATGATCGCAGCCATCATGGATGGAATGAAGGAGGAAATTGCCTATGGAGAATGAAATTTGCAAAAAGAAAACGACCGCCCCGGACACATCTGTTGGCGCAGATGATGGGCAGCCGCTTCACAATTCAACTGAGAACAGTAATCCACTTTTGAGCAGGAAATCAACGGTGATTTTCAAAACAGTGCGGAAAGTCTGGATGAAATTTACCGCAGGATGCAGCGGTTGACCGACCCGCATTACCTCCACACGATCTCCATGACGGAGCTGTACCAGACCGCGTATCAGAGCAGGCCGCCCATCATCGACGGCTTGCTCTACGCGGGCGCGTACATCCTCGCAGGCGCGCCGAAAATCGGCAAATCATTTCTGGTGGCGCAGATCGCCTATCATGTCAGCACCGGCAAAGCGTTGTGGGGCTACGAAGTCCACCCCGGCACGGTGCTGTACCTCGCCTTGGAGGACGATTTTCAGCGCATCCAGAGCCGAATGTTTATGATGTACGGGGTCAACGACACCGACCGTCTGCACTTTGCAACTGCGGCGGGTAAGATTGGAAACGGGCTGGACGAGCAGCTAGAGAACTTCGTGCGCGAGCATCCCGACACCAAACTCATTATCATCGACACCATGCAGAAGATCCGGGAGGTCGGCGGCGAGGCTTACAGCTACGCCAGCGATTATGAGATCATCGGCAAGCTCAAGCAATTTGCCGACAAGCACTGCAACTGCGTTTTGACTGTCCACCACACCCGCAAGCAGCCCGCCGGTGACAGCTTCGAAATGATCTCCGGTACGACAGGGTTGCTTGGCTGCGCGGACGGTTCGCTGCTTATGCAGAAGAAAAAGCGCACAGCGCTGGAGGCAACTATCGACGTGGTGGGGCGCGACCAGCAGGATCAGATCCTCTATCTGAGAAAGGACGCCGATACGCAGATCTGGAATCTTGAGAAGGTGGAGAACGAGCTGCACAAAGAGCCGCCCGATCATGTTCTGGAATCTGTTTCAAGGCTGGTGTCCGCAGAACAGCCGGTATGGACAGGCTCGCCCTCTGGGCTTGCCGATGCCGTCCATGCCGGCATGGCGGCAAATGCGCTGAGCAAGTATCTGAATGTGAAGTCCGGCAGGCTACTGGATGAATACCATGTCCGCTATGAGAACAAGGTTCGGCACGAAGGGCGGCGTATCACGCTGACCCTTGTAGCCGCAAACGAATAAGCTGCGCGACGGCTGCGACGGTTGCAACGGTAAATCTGATACCGCCAAAACAACCGTCGCAATCGTTGCGACCGTCGCGGAGAAAGGCCGGCAGCACGACCTTTCGCTTTCCCCGTCCCCATCGAAAAATCCACAGAGTTGAGATGGATGTGGGCAGAAGATTATGAGCAGAGGTTGTCTGCAAATAAGCTGCTGTCCACGCCGGTTTTTGCGGTTTGTATCCTCACTGCAAACCGCAAAACCGGCAGAGGCTTCCGCAGAAGCCGCATACCCCCTCGGAGAGCCCACGATACTTTGCAGCCGCAGGATGAAAGTATCATAGTGGGTTATTACACTTCCGCAGAAGTGTCTCCCTGAAAGCTGCCCCGTCCTGCACAATCTGAAATCAGGAGGTAAACTGCCTATGGCAAGAGGCGACGGTATTCACCGTACCAGCGCAAGAAACGCAAGAATGAAAGACGCAGACATCGGCAACGCGCAAGCACACAACGAGCGCGAAAAAATGTCGTATGTCAATCAGGATATCATTCCTGAACGGACGCCATACAACGTCCATTTCAAAAAACCTACCGCCGGGTATATGGAGATGTTCGAGCAGATGCGCTCTGACGGCGTGATCTCCACGCGCGGTCTGAAAGCAGACGCCGAGAAGTTCGGAGAGCTGATCTTTGACGTCAACTCCGCGTTCTTCTTTAACCACGGCGGCTATGACTTTGCAAAACAATTCTACGCCGATGCCTACAAAGCCGCAATCAAAATCGTAGGCGGCGAACAGTACATCCTTTCAGCGGTCATGCACGCCGACGAGCGCAACCGCGCCATGTCCGACGCGCTGGGGCAGGACGTGTACCACTATCACCTCCATGTGGTCTACATTCCCGTCGTGGAAAAGCAAATCCTGTGGTCGAAGCGCTGCAAGGACAAATCATTGGTGGGTACGGTCAAAGAAACGATCACACAGGTCAGCATGAGCAAAAAGTGGGATTCCAAACCCGCACGGGATGAGAACGGCAAACCGATTCTGAACGCCAACGGCAAGCCTGTTCTCAAGAAATCCTACAGTGTTTTACAGGACGATTTCTTCCGCTATATGCGCGACACCGGATATGATGACGTGGAGCGCGGCGAACGCGGTAGCTCAGAGGAACACCTGACAGTGACGCAGTTCAAGGTGCAGCAGGAGCAGGCGCGGCTGGCAGAACTCGCAGAGCAGAACCGGCAACAGGAAAAACAAGCAGCAACGCTCGGCAGGCAGATTGAGAAAATTCAGAATCAGCAGGTCGATATGCGGGCTATCGAAAAAATCGAAGCGATGTCTATTCCCTTCTCATCCAAGGTTGCCGTGGAGCGTGAAGATTTTGAACACCTGTCTACGCTTGCGAAAAAGTACGTTGCAGCCGAGAAAAAGGAATCCAAACTGCAAAAAGCTCTGGACGCGGCAAACAGGCTGATTGCAAGGCTCAAGGAAGAGATTGCCGGTCTGAAGCAGGAGCTTTCCGAGTACAAATCCGTTCGCAGCAAGCTCCGCACATCGGACTTGGAACGCGAGAACGCAGAGCTTCGCGGAAAAGTTCAACGCTACGAGGACGTGATCCAGCGCAATAACCTCTGGCATTTCTTCCGTCCACGCAGAGAAAAAGCGGCAATGCGGGACGATGCCCGCTGATGCCGTGTTGAGCTGAGAAAAACGGATTTTATCGAATGGGAGCGTCCGAATCAAGCAGCATATCATTTGGGCGCTCCCCATGCAAAAATCAGCCTGTTTTTACAGGTGTAGAGCTGAGAAAAAATCTTGAAAATGTGCCTGTTTTTGCAGAACAGGCAGAAATGGAGGCAATATGAAAACCGGACTGACCAAACGGCAGAAAACGACCTGCATCTATTTTGATGAAGCCAGCAGCACCGTCGAAATTCAAACGCACAATACCGCGCTCAAAAAGCGGCTGGCACAGTACGCGGCAGAGCATCCCGACCTGTGCAGGCAAACCGACGATGATGAACAGGGTGGGCTGACTTTCGAGATCGACCGCAGACGATTCGCTGTCCGTCTGACTGCACCGTATTCGGATGAGCGCCGTCACGCAGCAAGCGAGCTTGCCAAGAAGAATGGATTGAAAGGGCGAGACAAAACCGGAAACAAGTGATTTATCTGCTAATGACCATAGGAACTGCCATGCTCCTATGGTCATTTTGTATGAGCAAGAAATATTGGTAATTACGCCCTTGTTCCCTGATCCAAAGTATGATATACTCATAATGATTTCAGCGAAAACTGATTTTTACGCACCAAAATATGAATTCAATTTGCTGTTGGAGTGAAGGACATGGCTGTAAGTTACAAGAAATTATGGAAGCTGCTAATTGATAAGGATATGAAGAAAAAAGACCTTTGCGCAGCAGCAGGCATCAGCCATGCGTCAATGGCAAAGCTCGGTAAAAATGAAAATGTTACAACCGATGTTCTTGTGAAGATTTGTACCGCTTTACAATGCGATATTGGTGATATAATGGAACTTACACCCGAGGTCAAGACCTGAAAGGAGGCGGCAAAATGCAAAGTAATACAGCAGCACAGATTTCTACAATAGCCGCCAAACCGATTCTCAAGTGGGCAGGCGGCAAGACTCAAATGCTGGGAGAACTGTTTCCAAAGGTTCCTTCTTCCTATGGACGTTACATTGAACCTTTTTTCGGTGGCGGTGCCTTGTTTTTTGCATTGCAGCCCGAAAATGCTGTCATTGCAGATAGTAACCCCGAGCTAATCAATATGTATCGTCAAGTAGCAGACCACGTGGACAATGTGATCAGCTACCTTGAGAAATACCAAAATACAAGTGAAATGTTTTATTCTGTACGCAGTTTAGATTGGGAGACTTTGCCCAAGGCAGAAGCTGCCGCAAGGACGATTTATCTCAACCGGACATGCTACAATGGACTTTATCGTGTCAATAAAAAAGGGCAATTTAATGTACCATACGGAAAGTACAAGAATCCAAAAATATGTGACACCGAAGCGCTTCATGCGGCGTCACAGGCTTTGCGGAAAGCTGATATTGTCTGTGGAGACTATTTCCTTGTTCTGGAGCATTATGCTCAGCCGGGTGATTTCATTTTCTTAGATCCTCCATATCTCCCGATTTCCGAGTATTCGGATTTTAAGAGATACACTAAAGAACAATTCTATGAAGAAGATCATGTTGAACTTGCAAAACAAGTCATGCGTTTGCACGAAAAAGGCTGTCACGTCATCCTGACAAACTCAAACCATCCTCTTGTGCATGAATTATATGCTCCGTTCAAAATTGATGTTATCCAAACGAAGCGTCACATTTCCTGCAACGGAAGTACACGAAAAGGCGAGGACGTGATTGTAACCGTTCCACCAAAGCAGCACTTTCTTATCAAACTTGCCCCTAAGCCTTTACCGGAACAGGTTTCTGCATATCCTCCTACACGGTTTATGGGTTCAAAGAGCAAACTGTTGTCTGAGATATGGTCGGTTGCTTCTCAGTTCCAAGCAGAAACAGTAGTAGATTTATTCTCTGGTTCTGGCATTGTCGGGTATATGTTCAAGGCCCAAGGTAAAACGGTAATCAGCAATGATTATATGTCCATGTCAGCAACTTTTACAAAAGCGATGGTCGAGAACAATAATGTTACCCTGCCGCTCAATGAGGCAAAGAGTCTGCTGGTTACGCACAAGGAATCCGATCATTTTGTTGCAAGCACATTTAAGGATTTGTACTATACGGATGATGAGAATGATCTCATTGATACTCTTCGCACCAATATTGCGGGAATACACGACCAATACAAGCGTGCGATTGCAATGACAGCGTTGATTCGCGCCTGTACCAAAAAGCGTCCTCGCGGTATCTTTACATACACTGGGAATCGTTATGATGATGGACGAAAAGATTTGCAAAAGACACTCGCCCAGCAATTTCTCGAAGCAGTTGACGCAGTAAATAAAGCCGTCTTTGACAATGGAAAGCCGAATAAGTCACGAAATGGTGATGCAATGGATCTCCGCATTGAACAGGCTGATTTGGTGTACATAGACCCTCCGTACTACTCACCCCTCTCCGATAATGAGTACGTGCGCCGGTATCATTTTGTGGAGGGACTTGCCCGAGATTGGAAAGGTGTAGAAATTCAGGAGCATACGCAGACGAAGAAATTCAAATCCTATCCAACCCCATTTTCAACAAGGAAAGGCGCAGCAGATGCGTTTGACCGACTATTCAAGAAATTTGCAAACAGTGTTTTAATCGTTTCCTATTCTTCAAATAGTCTTCCCACGCAAGATGAAATGGTGGCAATCATGGCGAAGTACAAAAAACATGTTGAAGTTGTTCCGGTAGATTACAAGTATTCTTTCGGAAATCAGAGTGATGCCAAAACGCACAGAAATTCGGTACAGGAATACCTTTTCGTTGGGTATTGATCGGAGGCACAGCATGAGCGAAAAGATAAAAATATGGCTAGTTGGAAATACCGGTCTGCGTAACCCCAATCGAATTCAGGAGGGATTCGCAGCGTATGCCGGCTCTCCTTTCGTCGGAAATTTAAGAGAAGAAAATGAAGTTGCCTTCATGAATTTCTTAAATGAAAAAGGCATTATTCAAAATGAAGCTGGAAAGGACGAATCCGGAAGTCACGCACGAAAGTGGCGCTTGATGTTTTCCAGAAACGGTTTTATTTATCCCCAGCTCAAGAAAAAAGATGGTAAGCAGGAAGAGTTAGGACCGCTTGATGAAATCACGCCATTTGGTAGAACCTTTCTGAAAGCAGACACGTATCCTGCTGTGCAAGAGTGCTTTCTTCGTTCAATGAGCGTTGAACAATATCCAACGCCTGATGGTATGCACTATTTTTCTCCGTTAAGATGGCTCCTGGCAATCATGCTGGAACTTGAGCGGCGAACCGGTTCTTCTGAATTGAGCAGAATCGAATTCGCACTGTGGGGACATACCACTAATCCCAGTAATAATTTGGATGAGGTTGTTGATAGGATTCTTGATCTGCGCCAACGAAGAGCTACTGCCCCAGCCAAGCGTTCTTTTGATAAGAAAGAAATTGCAGCCAGAGGCGAGAATTACGATAAGAAGCCTGATAATTTCTTGGATTATAGCGATATGAATATGCGGTATCTCCGTATTTCTGGAATTTTCCAAAGAAAAGGCAGAGGGCTTATTATTGTCCCGACAAAGCATGTGTTGGCAGAAAAACTTGCAAAAGCGACTGCAAGTGCTATGCCGATAATGGAGCAGTATAAAACACTCTGCAACGGTGCGCCTCTGCCTACTGATAACGCAGATATTGCAAAGTCTTTGCTTGACGATCTGATTAAGCAAATGCGAGAGCGGCACATTTTGTTTGACATTTCTGATCTCCCACTAAATACTGCCGCAGAAATCAATATTGCACGACAGCGGCTTGAGAATATTCTTGCTCAAACAGATGAAATCCAATATGCAAATGATCAGTGCAACCAGTGGCAGGAAATCAGAGACTACATGACTCTGCTGATTAGAGGCGGGGGCAAGCTGGTATATGACGAAGATAACGCCATTGAGGTACCTAAGGACGAAACTCCTGCCTACCTTGAGTGGACACTTTGGCGAGCTGCTTTAGCCATTGATCACATGGTTAATAAGCCTTATGAAGTCCGTGGTTTCAAATTGGATTCTGATTTTATGCCAGTTTCAGCAGCGGGCGGCGGCAAGGGTGATCTGTACTGCGAGTTTAATGATTTCACTATTCTAACGGAAGTCACTATGTCTACGTCCTCTCGTCAAGAAGCTATGGAGGGTGAGCCCGTTCGCCGTCATGTTTCGGATGCAGTTCTGAAATATGCTAAGCCTGTCTACGGAATGTTTATTGCAGTGCGTATTGACACTAACACTGCCGAGACATTTCGACATGGCATTTGGTATGCAAAGGGAGATGTAAAGCAACGTCTGGACATCGTACCTTTGACATTGGCACAATTCCAGAAGTATTTTGTCGCAATGTTTGAGGCAGAAAAGGCAAATCCTGGACAGCTTAGAGATTTAATCCTTAAATGTGAGTCAAGGCGGGATATATTAGAGGCACCTGCGTGGAAGCAGTATATTGATGCAACGGTTTCCGACAAGGTGACTGAGATCACAAATGGAGACGTAGCACAAAATGCAGATGAAGCACCCCTCATTCCTGCCGGTGCTATTGTTCACCATACAACGTTTGGTGTGGGGCAGGTTGTAGCGATCGAGGCACACTTCCCGGAGTGTTCCGCAACAATCGAATTGCCATATTTACATTCTTTGCCTGATGATGTAAATTTCTGCCCTGACGGGAGAAATCTGGTGCATGATCGTTTTGGAGAAGGAATTGCATACAAGTACGTAATTGTTTTTTCAAAAGTCATTATGAGGTTATCCTACCCGTCAGCATTTACTGATGGATTGATGATTGTGGATTAAACTTACATATTGAAAAGCGGTGAGGTAATGGAAAAGATCTGTAAGATAGTGTACTTTGACGAAGACTCGGTTACCGATTATGTTCAAATCGTAGCTGGTGGAGAACTTGAAAATACGACTGAATTATTGAAATCAAGGGATGCACAGGAAGCGCAAAGCGTTCAAGCCAACGGAAAAGTTGGAATTAGTGGAATTTTTAAGGCGTTGTTAGGCTGGGAGGCTGGAGCTTCTGCAGATGTATCTGCTGGGCTATCTTTCAATAGCAGCAAGATGGTAAAAAATATCGTTAAGAACACGATTTTAACGGACTTTCTGAAAACAATCGAGGATGTCAGCCAAGGGAGAACGAATTCACGGCTTCCCAAAGGCACCATTAAACAATTTAAAGGATATAAAATTAGTGCAGTAGAGGACTCGTTGTCATACATGGTAATGGTATCTCCATATTTAAGTATGTTAAAAAGCGGAAGCTCCATCCCTGCTGGTGAATTCAATATTGCTGTCGATAAACTCGACAATGCCCTTAGGCACGCCAAAGGATATTATGAATTTGTTGGAACAAAAGGAAGGAGCCGTGTAATATTACGGTTCAACATTAACTCTTTCCGAAACAGTTATACCATTAGTGATTTGCTAAAAATGGACTTGAGCATTTATGCTATAAAAGTTGGTAGAACTTCTCTAGAGAATCTTAATGTCAACAAAGAACTGGGAATGAAAGTTTCTTTAATTCCAAAGGATAATCCATCTTACGAACCCAATGCGGATGCTGAAGAAGCCGCTGCCACCAGTCCAACTTTAGATGTATTCGATGTCTTACTTGCAGGAGTTGAAGCAGATGACTGATAGAATTGTAATATTCTATGGTTCTAAAAAGGATTTTGAGGAATTGGTAGCAACAGAGACGAGCAAAGAACAAGTTACCATTCCATTTATGGAACTTATTCAGCACTATAATGCGCGATTGCGTCCAAATGAATCTGGCGTAAGAGAATCTGCGCTTAGTCGCAATATTGATGTAGATAATTGCGTTGTCAGAGCTGATGATTATGGTTCCGTTTTAGAACATGTTCTCTCTAATTTTGTTAATGTGGTTACACTCAATCATGACATTGGAACCTTGTTTGTTCACAACCCACCAAGAAAAGTTAGAGATTCCTTACGCTCTGCCTATGGTGATGATATAGAATATTTAGGAACCCAGTATCCGGATTTGTCAAGAGAAAAGCTAAAGGAAGTCTATTCAAATATTGAAAAGGACATTTTAGGACAAAGTAATTGTAAGAAGCAGATCATCAGTGGTATGTATCGCCTGATTGCAAAGGCAAATAACAAGCCAGTTGTTTTAATGTTATATGGCCCCTCAGGAGTCGGCAAAACCGAGAGTGCTAAGAGTATAAGTAAAACAATGGGCGGTGAGCTTTTAAGAATCCAGTTCTCAATGATGCAGACTACAGAAGCATACAATTATGTATTTGGTGCTGAACATTCAAAAGGAAGTTTTGCAAGGGACATGATGGCAAGAGAGTCAAATGTTATTTTAATTGATGAGTTTGATAAAGTTAATCCAGCCTTTTATAATGCTTTCTATGAACTGTTTGACGAGGGGCGCTATGTTGATACAAATTACGATGTAAACTTAGGACAAGCCATTTTTCTACTAACTTGCAATTTCGGTAGCGAGGAAGAAATCAAAAAAATCCTAGGCCCAGCTATGTTTTCAAGGATAGGATGTTGCATTGCATATGAAGAGCTTTCTACAGAACAGAAACAGACCATTGTTCATAATTGGTATGAATCTATTCTGTCCGTCCTTAAAGCTGATGAAAAAGAGGAAATTGAAAAAACAGATATTTTGGATTGGTTCATAAAAAACGCCGAACGATATGACAATATTCGCATCCTGAAAACAAAATTAGAGAATGCCATATTTGATAGGCTGTCAGAGGTGTTTATCATTTCCTAAGCACGACAACAGTTAAGCTTCATAGTATTAAGCAAATCCCATAGGTTTGAAAGGAGAGCAGAAAAGTGTGAGAGTTCCTTTGCAAACGCCCCATATGCGTGATATGACAGCAACCACAGTTGATGTTGTCTCTACTTCTTCTTCAACAGCAAACGCATCTCCTGTTGTATTACATCAAACGGATATGCTTAGATTCAAATTTATTCCAAGCCTTGTGAAGAATGAGAAAGAACCGCAGAAATCCGTTTCGGGAAAACTTCTATACGAGAAAAAGCGAAAAAAGGATGATGTTTTCCCTACCGACAGCGGTGATGTATCTTCCAAAGTCTCACGCGGTTCTGTTAAAGCTGGCGACTGGATGGAATTTCAGTTGGACACTAGTGAAACCTATGAATTATACCATGGGCTAGCACAGCTATATGCGTTATACGGCAATATGAAAGACATACCGTATGGAACAGCTACTTATACTCGAGTTGATAATGCTTTCCGTCAATTCTTGTCTATAATTCAAAATGATCCTTCAGCAGCTCGAATGATTGGAAATGAGGAAAATTTTGATCTCGTCAAAACACTGCTAAGGCTGATTACTCAAACCGAATCTCTTGAGTCTCTGAAGAAGAGTCTTATGGAGTTGCAGGACGATAATTTGCAGCATCTAACGACAACACTGAATATTGAAAAACTTCAACGGGTTGCCACACTCATGGCAGACAACCTCGATAACAATAGCGAAGAGTTCTGGCAAACTACTGTTTTCAAGGAAAACCAGTGGGTTCTGGCGCAAATATTTGCGTGCCCTTGCACAATTTTTTCTGATAAAGCCTATGTTGGAGGCAAGAGTGTAGACAATAGTGGCGGTAATTTGTGTGACTTCATATATCAAAATCGACTATCACAAAATGTAGCGCTGATTGAAATCAAAACCCCTTGTACAGAGATAATTGGAAACTCGTATCGCGGCACTTATAGCTTCAGTCACGAATTGAGCGGTGCAGTAAATCAGGTTTTGAATTACCGTGATAATCTCACAAAATCCTACTATACCCTATGTCACCAAAGTGCTTCTCAATTTGAGGTGTTATCTCCTAAATGCGTTGTTATAATAGGCAAACTTGCGTCCATGAATTCGACACAAATTGCAGCTTTTGAGAGCTTTCGCAATAGCTTAAGTGGAGTACAAATTCTAACGTTTGATGAGCTATATCAGCGCGTTATGGATCTTATTGCTATTTTGTCCGAAACACCATCTCCAACGCAGCATACTCCTAAACTAGAGGACGAGGGTGACGAATTCCCATTCTAACCATATTGCCAATTCTTCAACATACATGATATAATATAAATATCTCACACAGCAAATTTCCGCTATTGATAGCATCCCCTGATAGCTTTTTGATAGCAGAAAGTCGGATACCCCATAGGATGGGGATAATTGGTATCAAATCAAGCCAAATGGAATCAAACGGTCTATACAAAAAAGTTTAGAGTGCGTTTCCACTTGGCGAGCTGGAATGACCGACCGTCCAATCAATTTAACGCTCTCTTCTCAAAGCCCCCGGCTGCGGTCGGGGGCTTTGCCTATATCCGCGCGATGATTTTATGATAATCATATATAATTTATCGTAAAACGATAAAAATATATTGACAAACGAATACTCGGCGGTTATACTGTCCTCATCAAGCATCTTGAGGAGGTCGGAAAAATGAAGTGGAACCGTTGGATCATCAAGGCGGCCAAGATCATCACAAAATTTACAGAGCTCGGCTATTGGATGACGGCCGCTCTCATGCTCACAGCCGGAATATACTCGTTTGCGGACCGCACATTTCTCGCGGACGCGCTGGCGGGATCGATCCGTACCGACCGTTTGGAGCTCAGCGTCCTCGGCTTTGAGTTCAGCGTACCGACTGCGAACGGCATTGATATGCGGGCAATGCTTCTGTATTTTGCCGCAGCCGTCGTGCTTCCTTCCCTCATGGCGATGATCTTCCGCAATCTCTACCTTATCATCAAGCGGTCAGAGAGCAGCACGGTTTTTCAGGCGGATAATATCCGTATGCTTCGCGAGATCGGCATTTTCGCCATCTCCATTCCGCTCGCGGGGCTTGCGCTGAGCATCGTGTGCCGCCTGATCCTCGGCACCGATACCGTCGAAACGAGCGTTCGGCTCTACGGCTTCTCCATGGGTCTTGTGATCCTCTGCCTGACGCAGTTCTTTGCGCGCGGCGTGGAGCTGGAACAAGATGTGGAAGGGCTTGTGTAAATGGGAAAGATCATTCTGAGACTGGACCGCATGATGGTCGAGCGAAAAATGTCGCTGAACGAGCTGGCAGAGCGCGTCGGCATCTCCAACGTGAATCTGTCCAAGATCAAGAACAACAAGGTGACGGCGATCCGCTTCTCCACGCTCGCGGCGATCTGCGAGGCGCTCAACTGCGATGCCGGCGATATTCTTGAATACCGGGAAGATGACAAAGCCTGAATGAAAAATCGGAAAGCCAACGGCTCTCCGATTTTTTCTCTTGACAATATCGATATTCGATAGTATACTCTCCCTGAGAATATCGAATATCGATAAAAGGAGGCGGTACAATGGCCCGCGAAAAATTTCAGACGCTCACCGAGCAGATGTTTTACGTCCTCCTCTGTCTGCGCGAGGAATGCTGCGGCATGGATCTGATGGAGCGCATCCGTCTGCTCACGAGCGGCCGCGTGAGCGTCGGCCCCGGCACGCTCTACAATCTTTTGGAGCAGTTTGCCGCCGAGGGCTACATCGTCGAGACCAAATGCGAGGGCCGCCGCCGCAGCTACGCTCTCACCGAAAAAGGCGAGGAGCGGCTGCACGGCGAGATGGACCGTCTGACGGCGCAGATGAACGATTACCAGCGACTTTTGAAGGGAGGCGACAAGCCATGCGAACTGACCGATGGAACAAGAAGCGAGAACTGAACCTCTACGCCTTCTACGACCACACGGGACTCGAGCGGCACCTGGAGAAAATGGCCGCCAACGGCTGGATGCTTGAATCCGTCGGCACCTACGCCCTGCGCTACCGCCGCTGCGAGCCGAAAAAGCTCCGCTTCGCGGTGGTCTACTACCCCAAGACCGACAGCTTTTGTCCCGACGAACCAAACCACGAGAACCTGACCTTTTGGGACTACTGCGCCGGCGCGGGCTGGCAGATCGTTACGCAGCGCGGCGACACGCACATTTTCTACAATGAGGACCTTGACGCCGTGCCCATCGAGACCGAGGCCGTCGTGCAGGTCGAAACGATGGAGCGCGCCAAGAAGGGCTATGTGCTCAGCAACACGATCACGGTCGCCTGCATGCTGCCGACGATGCTCTATCTTCAGGTGTCGCAGCTGCGGCGCGATCCGGTCGCCTTTCTCGCGGACGGCTACGACCTCACCATGATTCTGATGATCTTCGTCATGATCCTTCTCTTCGGCGTCGAGCTGCTCGGCTACCGGCTCTGGCTGCGCAAGGCGAAGCGCAACGCCCGCGAGCTGGGCATCTTCACCCCCACCCACTCGAGCCGCTGGCTGAGCTTCCTGCGCTCGATCTGGATCTTTGTCTTTTGGGCGCTCATGGTCATCCCCCTGCTTTTCCGTAGCGCCGGTCTGTGTATCGTTCTCGTCTCCGCCGGCGTTGTGCTCGTCCCCGTCGGCGGAGCCATGCTCGTCGGCAAGCAGGTGTGGAAAAGGAGCGTACCGCCGAAAAAACGCAGGCTCATCTTAGTGCTCACGGTTCTTTGCTCCGTCCTGTTATCCGTCATGCTGATGATCGGCGTCATGACCTACGGCATATCAAGCGGCTGGTTTGACGACGTACCGAAAAACGCGGAGGAATACACCTACACCGTCGGCGGCAGTCCGCAGGTCGGCTACCTCTACCATGACACGCTCCCGCTCTATGTGCGGGACCTGACCGATACCGACTATGCCCGCTACTCCTGCGAGGCCCTCGAGCGCGGAGACTCCGTCTTCGTCCGACAGGTCGAATACCGTCAGGAGCTCCCCTACGACGTGCGCTGGAGCGACGAGAATGACCCGCCGCTGCCGGAGCTGTTCTACACCGTCATCGACGTGAAGCTCGCCCCGCTCTTCGACTTCTGCCTCCAAAGCACGCTGCGCGCAGAAGATCTCTACGGCAGCGAATACCGCGAGACCGATCCCGCGCCGTGGGGCGCCGACCGGGCGTGGCGGGAATGCGACGCCCATAGCGGCGAAAAATATGACACCTGGCTGCTCATCTACGGTCAGCGCATCGTGGAGTTCCATCCGCGCAGCTTCTCACCCGATGCCGCGCAAATGGCTGTGATCGGTGAAACGCTCGGCAAATGATGAAAAAGCTGAGATGGCTCACGCCGTCTCAGCTTTTATTCACCTGTTCGGCTCCATGTCGCCGGCGAGCGTGTCGAGGTATTGGTAGTACGGCATCAGAAAGCGGAAGCCGTCGAGCACCTCGCCCTTGAGCTGCGGCGTGAAAAGCACGCCCTCGGGGTTATCGTCATAGCCGATGGCAATGTTTTTGCGGTTGTACCACGGATTCAGCAGCTTGCCCGCATCGCCCTTTGGACGCTTGAATTCCTCGCCGGAGAGTACGAATTTTGATTTATTCAGCCGCCGCGCCAGCCTTTCGAGCGGCTTGGGGTCGTTGTCGATGCGCGCACGGAGCTTCGCCATCGTCGCCGCCCCCGCGTCCCAGTAGCCGCAGCCGTAGCTGTAGTAGTTCGGCGCAAGCTCAAAATAGAGCGCGGGCACGCTCTCAAAGCGCTCATGCGGCCGCTCGATGGTGAACCACAGATGCTCCTTGTACGGCCCACGTCCGTGCAGCCGCCGCGCGTCGCGGTAGATGCGGCAGACGTGCAGCCGCCAGTCCTGCTTGGGATATTCCTCCGCCAGCGCGGAAAAGACCTCTTTCCCCAGCTCGCGCATGGGAATGTCCACATAGTCCGTAAAATCCTGCTTGTGCGCCATGAACCAGCCCCGCTCATTATTCAGGCTGATGCCCCAAAGGAAGTCGATGGCGTTCTGCGAAAAGCCCTGAAACATAGAAAAGACCTCTTTGCTTTTGTTTTCGTCAGTTTATCAGCTTTTCCGCGCCGCGTAAAGTGACAAATGCAACCACAAAGAAAAAACGCAGCCTAAGCTGCGCTTTCCCTTTCTACAACGAACGAGAGGAGGAAACTCTCAGAAGTTGGCTTATTGTCCGCGCTTACTTGGCGGAGTGACCGTGATCGACCTCATACATGTGCTCGATGAGCTCAAGCACCTTGTTGGAGTAGCCGATCTCATTATCGTACCAGCTGACGACCTTGACAAAGGTATCCGTCAGGGCGATGCCGGCGGTGGCGTCGAAGATGGAGGTGCGGGAGTCGCCGAGGAAGTCGGAGGAAACGACGGCCTCGTCGGTATAGCCGAGGATGCCCTTCAGCTCGCCCTCGCTGGCCTTCTTCATGGCAACGCAGATCTCATCGTAGGTGGTGGGCTTCTCGAGGTTGACGGTCAGGTCAACGACGGAAACGTCCAGCGTCGGAACGCGCATGGACATACCGGTCAGCTTGCCGTTGAGCTCGGGAATGACCTTGCCGACCGCACGGGCTGCGCCGGTGGAGCTGGGGATGATGTTCGCGGTAGCCGCGCGGCCGCCGCGCCAATCCTTGAGAGAGGGACCGTCCACCGTCTCCTGTGTGGCGGTGACCGAGTGGATGGTCGTCATCAGGCCGTCCTTGATGCCGAAGTTCTCATGCAGGACCTTGGCAATGGGGGCGAGGCAGTTGGTGGTGCAGCTCGCGTTGGAGACGAACTGCATATCGCTGGTATAGTTCTTATGGTTCACGCCCATGACGAACATCGGGGTGTCGTCCTTGCTCGGCGCGGACATGACGACCTTCTTTGCGCCGGCGGCGATGTGGCCGGCAGCCTTTTCCTTCGTCAGGAACAGGCCGGTGGACTCGACGATATACTCCGCGCCGAGCTTGCCCCACTTCAGGTTCGCGGGGTCTCTCTCGCTGAACACGGGAATGACCTGACCGTTGACGACCAGCGCGTTCTCGCGGCTTTCGATGTCAGCCTTGCAGCGGCCGTGCATCGTATCGTACTTGAGCATATAGGCAAGATAATCGGCAGGGCACAGATCGTTGATGCCGACCACGTCGATCTCGGGATGCTCGAGGCAGGCACGGAACACCATACGGCCGATACGGCCAAAGCCGTTGATGCCGATTTTAATAGACATAAAATGCGCTCCCTTTCGTTTTTACGGAATATATCAAATGTATGGCACATTTGGTATTATAGCATACTCTTTTTCAAATGCAAGTGTTTTTTCAAAAAATTTTCCTTTACACGAAAGTTCTTGTATTTTCGACAGGAGTTTGGTATTCTACTTATTACCTCACATTGCACATTGCGCTCATCGCGCTGCGGTACTTTTTTCCACACGAAAATCGCGCCGTCCTGCAAAGGATATGAACAGCTTTCCCAAAGGAGGCGCACTTTATGATGCCGCTTGACGAAAAAGACCTCCAGCTTCTGGCCGAGGTCCTGCCGAACGTTTCGGCCCAGCTCCGCTCCTCGATGGCGAACGTGTTTGCCGCGGCGAACCGTCTCGCGCCGGCGGAAGCGCGTGAGGCCGACTCCGTGCTGGATAAAAATGCAGCCATTCTCACGATGAGCTGCCATCAAATGCTGCGTCTGGTCGGCAACCTCTCCGCTGCGAGCGAGCTGGTGCAGGGCGGACGCTTCCGGCTGTGCAACGGCGATATCGTCGGCTTCTGCCACGCGCTCTGCGAGCGCGCGGAGCCGCTTTTCGCGCTGCGCGGCGTCGCGCTGCGCTTTTCCGCCAGCCACGAGAGCCACGTCATCGCATTCAACGCCCCCATGCTCGAGCGCGCGCTTTTGAACCTGCTCTCCAACGCGCTGAAATTCACGCCGGAGGGCGGCGCGGTCAGCGTGCGCGTCAAATGCGGCGGGCGCCATGTTCAGCTCACCGTGGCCGACACGGGCCGCGGCATCGAGCCGGAGCGCCTTGCCCACATCTTCGAGCGCTATCTGGATACGGACCGCCTTGATCCCGCGCCGCCGCACGGCCTCGGCGTCGGGCTGTCCCTTTGCCGCCGCATCGCGCAGGGCCACGGCGGGATGCTCGTGGCGGAATCCGCTGTCGGTAAGGGCACGGCCTTCACGCTCTCGCTGCCCAACGCCCGCTCTACGGATTTGTCGCTGTCCGACCGCCGCTTTGACTATGCCGGCGGCTTCGACCATGTTCTCATGGAGTTGAGTGACGCGCTGCCGAGCCGCGCGTTTCTGCAAAAATACCTGGATTGAGGAAATTTCTCTATGGCAAAAAGGGTTTTAGTCGGTATGTCGGGCGGCGTGGACAGCGCCGCCTGCGTTCTCCTGCTGCAAAAGCAGGGCTATGACGTTTCGGGCGTCACGCTGCGGCTGCACCATTATAAGGACCGTCCCGGCACCTGCGGCAGCGCCGACGACATTGAGGAGGCCGCGCGCGTCGCCGCGCAGATGGGCATCTCCCACCGGGTGCTCGACCTGTGCGACCTTTTCCGCCGCGAGGTCATGGGGCATTTCGTCTCGGAATACTGCGCGGGCCGCACCCCGAACCCCTGCTTGGACTGCAACCGTGAGCTGAAGTTCGGCGCGATGCTCGACTGGGCGCTCGACCACGGCTTCGACTATGTTTCCACCGGGCACTATGCCCGCGTCGGCTTCGACGCTGCGTCGGGCCGTCACCTGCTCCTGCGCGGCGTGGACGCGCACAAGGATCAGAGCTATGTGCTCTACCAGATGACGCAGCGCCAGCTCGCGCATCTGCTGCTTCCCGTCGGCGAATACAGCAAGCCGGAGATCCGCGCCCTCGCCGCAGACTTCGGCCTAGAAAACGCGCAGAAGCCTGACTCGCAGGACATCTGCTTCGTCCCCGACGGGGACTATGTGCGCTTCCTGCGCGAGTTCGGCGGCGTCACGCCCGAGCCGGGCGACTTCGTCGATACGAGCGGCCGCGTCCTCGGTCGTCACCGCGGACTGGTCGCCTACACCGCCGGTCAGCGCAAGGGTCTCGGCGTGAGCGCCGACCGCCCGCTCTACGTTCTTTCCAAGGACGCGAAGCACAACACCGTGCTCCTCGGCGACGACGCGGAGCTATTTTCCTCCGCCCTGCTCGCCTCGCGCGTGAACTGGATCATTACGCCGCCCGCAGAGCCGCTGCGCGTCACCGCCAAAACGCGCTATTCCCAGCGCGAAAGCGCCGCGACCGTCACGCCGCTGGACGGCGGCGCGGTCCGCGTGGACTTCGACGAGCCGCAGCGCGCCATCACCGCGGGGCAGGCCGTGGTCTTTTACCGCGGCGACGTTGTCGCCGGCGGCGCGACCATCGACAAGGCTCTATAAAAACGAAAAACGCTCCGCCTGCGTTCCTTCCCTGAAACGCGCGGAGCTTTTTCTCACTTACCGTTCGCTGACGAACCAGTCGTCCACAAAGATCATGTCGTCCACGTCGCCGCGGACGCCCTGCCACTCTCTCATGCTCTCACCTCCCCGTGCCATACCATGCAGTATATGCGCGCGGCGGCGAAAGGTTGCACGAAAAAGGGCATTTGGGCAAAAGGAAACCATTGGTTGACAAAACGAAACACCCGGTTGGTGGCGCAAAACGGCTGTTTTTGCTAAGCTGATGCCATCAAAGCAAAGGAGAATACGCCCATGAAGCTATGTGAAAAACTCTATGAGCTCCGCCGCGCGGCGGGCCTCTCGCAGGAGGAGCTGGCCGAAAGGCTGAACGTCTCCCGTCAGGCCGTCTCCAAGTGGGAGAACGGCGCCGCCCAGCCCGAGCTGAGCAAGCTCGTGGAGCTCAGCCGTCTCTACGGCGTGAGCGTCGATGAGCTTTTGAGCCTTGAGGAAGCGGAAAAGGGCGACGCCAAGGCCGCCTCGTCTGTCGAAGCTTCCACGCCCGCTCCCGCGCAGGAGACCCTTGCCGCGCCGAAGAAGGTTCGCCGGCAAAAGCTCCTTCTCGGCGCGGCGGCGGTCTGCCTCGCCCTCGCCGTCGGTCTGGCAGTCTACAATAACCACCGCGTCAAGCAGCTCGAGCGGCAGGTCGGCTCTCTGCAATCGCAGATCATGAGCGTGCAGTCCAGCCTTTCCTCGCAGATCGCGGGCATCAGCAGCTCCGTGCGCGAAGCGATGGAGGAGAGCGCCACGCTGACCGCGCAGTTCGACTACACGGTCAAGCGCTTCGACCTGGACGCCTACACCTGCACGGTTGCCTTCGCCCTCCGGCCCAAGACGGTGCAGGAAGACCTTGCCGTCTCCCTCCGTCTCCGCTCCCTTGCCTCCGACGACGGAACGACCGCCGTCGAGCTGGTCCGCGACGAGTACGACGTCTACCGAGGCGAAGCCGTGCTTTCGATGAACGACGCCGGCTTCGAAGCCACCGCCGCCTACGATACCGGCGGCGAGCGCCAGCTCGAGACGATCCGCGACCTGCCCGGCTTTGCCGACGAGGCGCTGCCGAAGCTCTATGAGGATCTTTCCTTCGGCTACGTCCTCAGCCGTTCCTATTCCAGCTCGGGCATCCGATGCAGCGTCAGGGGCTGGGCGGACCCCGAGGACCACCGCACCGCGAACCTCTACCTCGGCGCTTATGATGCCGACGTCCGGTCCGCGTGGCTCGACTATCGGGTGGACGGAAAGAGCGCGGCGCAAAGCACGCTCAAATTTGTGGAGGCCGCCGGCGACGAGCGCTCCGCCGTGCTGTGGTGGATCAGCGACATTCCCGATAAGAGCACCGCCGGCGTTTACAGCATCTATGGCGCAGAGGGCGTGGAATTTGGCCTTCCCTACGGTGCGGAGCTGCAGGTCGTATTCCATGCGGAGCTGACCGACGGCACGCGGCTCTCGGCAATGCTCACGCGCGAGATAATGCCCTCCGCCAACAACAGCGCCGACGGCGAGAGCGAGACCACCGCCATGCCCATCATCCTTACAAAAGACTGAGCCGTTCAGAGAGCGCCGCCCGCGGGCGGCGTTCTTTTTTGCGCCGCTCGCGCCAAAGCGTCCAGGAAACGCGCCGCAGCCGTCCGAAATTTTGACGGAAAAAGGGCTTGCAAAGCCCTCGCGTTGTGCTATGATGAGGCCGAAACGAAGCGCGCCCCCGCACGCGCATTTCCGAAAGAGAGGATGAAGAGAGCTTGTTGGAATTTTTAGAGCAGGAGCACATCAGCCCCGCGCTGCTCGACGGCGTCCGCGCCTACCGCGCACAATACCCCGCCGAGCCGGCGCTGCAGGGCCGCATCCCGCAGCCGCGCTATCATTATTATGGGAAAGAGGTCTGGGAGGCCGCTATCGCCGCGCTGCTGTGCGGCGAGAACCTGCTGCTCGCCGGCAGCAAGGCGACCGGCAAGAACGTGCTGGCCGAAAATCTGGCGCAGGCCTTCGGCCGCCCCGCGTGGGACGTTTCCTTCCACGTCAGCATGGATGCCGCCGGGCTCATCGGCATGGACACCTTTGAAAACGGACAGGTGACCTTCCGCCCCGGCCCCGTCTACCTCTGTGCGAAGCATGGGGGCTTCGGCGTGCTCGACGAGATCAACATGGCCAAAAATGAGGCTCTTGCCGTGCTGCACGCCGCGCTGGACTTCCGCCGCGCCATCGACGTCCCCGGCTACGACCGCGTGACGGTCGACCCCGCCGCGCGCTTCATCGGCACGATGAACTACGGCTACGCCGGCACGCGCGAGCTGAATGAAGCGCTCACCTCGCGCTTTGTTGTCATTCAGATGCCGCCCATCGCGGAGGACGGTCTGGACCGTCTGCTCGGCGAGGAGTTTCCCACGCTGGAGAAAAAGTACCGCGGACAGCTCGTGCAGCTCTTTCTCGACCTGCAAAAGAAGTGCGAGAGCGCGGAGATCTCCTCCAAGGCGCTCGACCTGCGCGGGCTTCTGGACGCGCTGCGCCTGATCCGCCGCGGCATCCCCGCAGGGGCCGCGCTGGACATGGGCATCACCAACAAGGCCTTCGACGCCTACGAGCAGAGCCTCATCCGCGACGTTATCGCCGCGCGCATCCCCGCGAAGCTCGACCGCAGCCGCCTGTTCACCGACTGATATGGAAACCGACAGCTACAGCGCCAACCAGCGCCGCGCCATCAATCTGGTCTGGACCGCCTGCGGCGACTATCAATTTGAGCCGCAGTTCCTCGCCCTCAAGGCCGACGGCACGCCGGACTTCTACATGAACTGCGTCATCGGTCTGGTCCGCAAGTGGCTGGGTGACGAGATGCCGCGCCGTCTCTTCGCCCTTTGGGCGGACGACACGCGGCGCTCCGCGTTCGACGACCTCGCGTGGCTCGCGCTGGAAAACGCCGTCTATGAAAAGGAGCTTCCCGTCCGCCCCGTGCTCACGGAGCTGCGCCGCGCCCACGCCGCAGAATTTTTTGCCTCGGAATATCAGCTCTCGCGGCAGGAGTGGATGGACAAGAACCAGCTCGTCTATTCGCTCCAGTCCGCCCGCTGGAGGTCTGTTCTGGGGCAGAAGCCGCCGCTGCTCGCCCCGTGGGAAAAGGGGCTCTCCGCAGCCCTTGCCTGCCCGGGCACGCTCGACGCGGACAATCTGGAGGCCGCCGTCCGCGCGGCGTTTGAGAAATACCTGCAATTTGACGGCACGCCCCATAAAAAATCACCGTTCCGTCTTCACTTCAGCGATAAGTGGGCGCCGCTGCTCACCAAGCTCCTGCCGGTCGAGATCGTCCGCACCGACGAGCTGACCGTCGGCCGCTCCGCGGTCGCCGGCGAGAACGGCATGGTGCGCGCGTCCAACGCGCTGCGCGCCCAGCTTCGCTCGAACGAGCGCGAAGCGGAGGATCACGACTACATTGAGCGCAGCTTCGGCCGCAGCCTCTATTCCCCGCAGGCGCTCGCGCGCATCGAGCAGCGCTGCTGCACCGGCGATCACCTCGGCTGCCATCTCTGGTTCACCCGCGGCGAGCGAGTGCCGGGCCAGCCCATGCGCGCCGACACGCAGCGTCTTTTCGAGCAGGCTGCCGAGCAGGCCAAGCGCAACCACGCCGCCTACGTCCGCGACAGCGCACTGCATCAGAATGCTCTCCTGCGCCTGACAGAGCAGATCCGCAACTGTATGCTCATCCATCAGCAGCCCGAGGACATCCTCGCCCGCGAGGGGCGGCTGGACGGTACGCGCGTCTGGCGCGCACCGGTGCTGCACGACAGCCGTGTCTTTCTCCGCAAGGATGAGGAGAGCCGCGCGGGCTTCACCGTCGACCTGATGCTCGACGCCTCGGCCTCGCGCCTGCACTGTCAGGAGAGCATCGCCATTCAGGGCTATCTTCTTGCCAAAAGCCTCGCCTCCTGCGGCATCCCCGTGCGCGTGACCGGCTTCTGCAGCCTGCGCGGCTACACGGTGCTGCGCGTTTTGAAGGATTTCGGGGACAAAAACGGCGAGCATCGTGTGTTCGACTACTTTGCCGCGGGCTGGAACCGCGACGGTCTGGCTCTGCGCGGTATGGGCGAGCTGATGAAATCGGCTCCCGCGGACAAGCACCTGCTCATTCTGCTCACCGACGCCAGCCCGAACGACAGCCACAAAATTCTCCCGAGCGGCAAAATTCCGCTCAGCCGCGATTACGACGGGCAGCCCGGCATCGACGACACCGCCGCCGAGGTCCGCGCCCTGCGCGCGCAGGGCATCCGCGTCGCCGCGGTGTTCATGGGCGAGAACACCAGCGTTCCGGCGGCGAACGCCATCTATGGCCGCGACCTCGCGCGCATTCGCCGCATCGACCAGCTTGCCGCCGCGGCGGGCCGCCTCATTCAGGATGAGATCCGGGAGCTGTCCGGCTAAACAGCAAGGGCGCGTTCTTTTGAACGCGCCCTTTGGCTTTATGTATACCTCTCTGCTCAGCAGCATTCCATCGGATAGGCGAGCTGCCCGACCGGCCCGTGCCGGAGAGCGAATGGCCCGATGAAGGTTGATACGGTAAAAAAATGAGGAGTACCTTTTTGAGGTACTCCTCTCCATATCGCTGTTCATTTGGGCGGATCCTTTTTATTTGTGTTGTGATCCAACAGATCGCGAATCCCCTGCATGAGAACCAGAATTCCGATCAGCCAGCAAAGACCTCCCATTGCGAAAGCGAAGGTCCTGTCTCCGGACCGGGGACACATCATAGCGTAGAAGACCAAGATGTAGGCCGGGATCTGTAAAAGGACAAAATAAAGAATCAGCTCGAGCGGCTTTTTTTGCGGAGAATGGCCCCGCCAATGCAGCAGATACGCCACAGTCAATATGACCGACCCTGCAAATACGGTATGAAAAAGCAGGGGAGCTTCCTGTTCCATCAACATAGTGGGGCCCTCCTTATGTCATAAATTTGCAAATGCTTTTATTTTGCAGCCGCATCTGCTTGATTCGCTCCATTGACGATCATTAAACTCCTTATGCCTATCATGCAGCTGTTTTGGAACTACGAGGCAATGAAAAATTGTGTGCCCCATTGAAATTACTCTCTTTGATAATATATGCATTTTATACCAAAAACAGCAAAATGTCAATAAAACATTGTCCAATATTGCCATAAACACAGGTGCAACAAAAGTGCAACAGTTTGCTCCATTTTTTGCTCAAAACCAATTGGAAAGTCGTTTCAAACTTGTTTCGGACTTGATAAAAGGTTGTTTCTGAAAAATTACATATTTGTTGGAAAAGCGACGGAAACACGCGAATATAGCAGAAAATCCGGTCTAAAATGTGCATAGAAAACGACCGGAAATCTTTCGATTTCCGGTCGTTTCTGGTGCGGACTACTGGACTCGAACCAGTGACCTCATGCGTGTGAAGCATGCGCTCTAACCAGCTGAGCTAAGCCCGCAAATGGTGACCCGTACGGGATTCGAACCCATGTTACAGCCGTGAAAGGGCCGTGTCTTAACCACTTGACCAACGGGCCGGGAAGATCCGGGAGACGTCACGTGACGTCTCCGGATCATGGTAGCGGCGACTGGACTTGAACCAGTGACACTCCGGGTATGAACCGAATGCTCTAGCCAGCTGAGCTACGCCGCCATATCTGCCTCAAATAGGCACAAATTACTATAACAGATGGGCAGAAAATTGTCAAGCCATTTTTCTGATTTTCTTTTTCTTTTTTTGCGGTCTCGTTTTTTCAACGCCGCTCTGCCCGGATCGCGTTCACCGGACAGCCGTTTGCGGCATCCAGCACTCGGAAGAACCGTTCCTTCGCAGGCTGGGAGAGCACCGTGGACACCCGCCCAATGACCTGAAACACCTCCGGTACGGCGGCGGCGCACATACCGCAGCCGATGCAGCGCTTATCATCAACCGTTACTGTCATATTGCCGCCTCCTTTTCGCATGAATATTATAACGGAAACCTTCCTTTTTTGCAACAGCTTTCCGCCGTCAAAGTCTGCGGACTTACTGGAAGATCCCACCGATTTTGTAACACTTTTTTCATTTACTTCATCCTGCATCTATGCTATGCTATGGGTGTTATGTAGACCACCCTGTCCGGGGTTTCCCGGACCT